>Ga0055584_100002432_pt1 | contig 18394 bp, 17 predicted proteins | sample OSDHelmetaG_FD_58716 | JGI IMG/M metagenome (GOLD analysis project Ga0055584, IMG submission 58716) | Pelagic marine sediment microbial communities from the LTER site Helgoland, North Sea, for post-phytoplankton bloom and carbon turnover... | ecosystem: Environmental > Aquatic > Marine >... | reverse complement strand
CTTTTTATTTCAATTGTTTTTAACATTTTCAACCGCACAACGCGTTATATTGTAACCATCAATCAAAATCTATGATCGTAAAAAAGAACATCAACCTGTGGGGCATCATCTCCTTCAGTTGGTTTCACATGATATGGCTTCCCCTGTGGGCCTTAATAATGGCCACCGTCTATCACTATTTTCATTTCGAATGGATGAAGATTCCATGGTTACCGCTTTCGATCATGGGTACCGCAGTAGCCTTCTACATTGGCTTCAAGAACAACAGCGCCTATGACCGCCTTTGGGAGGCCCGAAAGATTTGGGGCGCCATCGTCAACAGCAGTAGAATGTGGGGCACCATCGTAAAGGGATTTGTGGGCAATCAATTCAACGACGCTCCCCAGTCTGAGGCTGAAATCAGTGCAGTGCACAAGCGATTGATCTATCGACACATAGCCTGGTTATATGTCTTGCGCGACCAACTGCTCATTCCGACCCAATGGGAGCACCTTCGAGACAGCCATACTGGTTGGGTAAAGCGCTTCTTTGATTCCAGAAAAAACCGCTTCGGCATTGGAATGCTGGGAGAAGAGGTCACACGAAAGGAACTTAACTCGCTCCTTGAAAAAAAGGAACTCGAAAAGGTGATCAACTTTCAGAATACCGCCACGCAGCTGATCGACAACCAATCGCAGGAGCTCAAAAAACTCCGTAAAAACCACTTGATCGACGATTTCAGGCACATGGAATTGCAGCAAGTGTTGAATGACTTTTATACGCATCAAGAAGTTTCCGCTGCCGCGTCAATACGCTTCGATGAGTTTTGTCTTCGTTTCCCTTTTCATCATCCTGCTGCCGTTCGGAATGATTCCCGCATTCATGGAATTGAGCCCTGAATGGGGGCACTGGGTATCCGTTCCCTTCGTAGCCTTGGTAGGTTGGGTATACATCATGATGGAGCTGGTTGGCGACTACAGCGAAAATCCATTTGAAGGACTGGGAAATGACATTCCCATGTTGGCGCTTTGCAGAACCATAGAGATCGATCTGAGGGAAATGCTCGGAGAGACAGACCTACCCCCTGCCATTCAACCTGTCAACGATGTGTTACTATAGTCCGCCTTATCTAGGTTTGGTTAGGGACTCTCAGTGAACGAATGGGAAGCGTTATATTGCCCTTGAAATAGCCAAACAACATGTACATCGAAAGAAATTATGGGTTTTGGATGACCTTCAATTGGTCCAAAAAACCCTTCATTCTCGGCTTTATTTATGCCACAGCGATTTCAGCCGCTTCCTATTTTACCGATTTCTACATAGTCTTACCCTGGCAGCCGATGAGTGTGATTGGTATTGCCGTTGCTTTTTACTTGGGCTTCAAGAACAACAGTTCATACGACAGGACTTGGGAGGCCCGGAAAATTTGGGGCAGCATTGTCAACAACAGCAGGTCGCTTGGGGCAGCTGCCTGCTCGCTCCTCCAAGGTGAAAAACAAGACGCTTATCGAAGGGAGCTGGTTTATCGACACATCGCTTGGTTGACCGCGCTGCGACATCAATTGCGTACTCCTCGAACTTGGGAACACAATGGACTCATCTACAACTCCCTATTTGGCCCCGAGTCTACCCTGGACTTAAAAGGAGAACTCGCCGTTGAACTGAAACCATACCTGTCCACTGAGGAGCTTGACGAAGTTTTGACCTATTCCAACTGCGCTACCCAATTGCTCCGGCATCAGTCGCAAAGACTTCAAGCGATAAAAGACGACGATCATATGGACGACTTCCGCCACATGGAATTTCATCAACTCATCGTTAGCTTTTACGCTGATCAAGGCAAGTCTGAACGCATCAAAAATTTCCCTTTTCCAAGGCAATACGCATCCACGGCACTATGGCTATCCATCGTCTTCTGCGTCTTTGTACCTTTTGGATTAGTTGATGTATTCAGGAATCAACAGGGAATGCTCTTTTGGGTATCACCTTTCATCTCAGCGCTTATCATCTGGATCTTCATGCTGATGGAAAAGATTGGCGACTATTCCGAAAACCCTTTTGAAGGCACGTACAACGATGTGCCCATCAGTTCTATCTCGCGGGGCATTGAAATTGACATGAGGGAGATGATCCACGATACCGACATTCCAAGTCCGGTTGAAGCCGTCAATGGTTTTCTTATGTAAGCTGTTTGAAAGATTGACGTGTTCACAAACATTCTGAGGGTGCGGAACGTAAGTTTGGAACTATGAAAAGTGCGTTCCTAGCAACTTTGCTTTGTTGCATCACCCTTGCGTGTATTGCCCAAAAGCGCTACCGATTCATCGGCCTGATGCCCGGGGGCACAATTGACATTATCGCGCCCTACTATCCAATCGCCCGATACGATATCAATGTTGTTCCCTTTGTTTTCGAAACGCCGATCAACACCGTAACAGATTTCAAATTCGCATCCATTGGGATCTATCGTTATGGGGATTCCCCAAGGCTTTCGGCAACAGGTGGTCAGGTGGTTTTTCCACGCTATTTTAAGGCCAAGCAACGCTACAGTGAAAAATCCAAAGGCTGGTACTTAGGCCCCTTTGTCTCTGGTATCCGCGACTTCTACCGCAACTTGTACGCCGTTTCACCTGGCCTAGAGTTTGGAGCCGTCTTTGAAGACAAGCGGCGTTTCGCGCTGAGCTTGAATGTTCAAGCCGGAGGCACCTATCAATTCCGACTTAACCGAAAAAACGCCATTGTTCCGTTCGCAGCCATCAATCTAGGCTTTGGCTTTTGGGTCAAGCAGAAGCTGTATGTGCGAGGTGGCTCAGTATAGCATCCTCCACGGCTTGTGAATCCCATCTTTCTTCGATGTTATCCATTGCCATGACTTCATCCATGATCCTTTGTTGTCGTTGGCCTTCTTTCCAGGCTACCGAATATCGGATCTCACTGAAGGTCGTCATGCTGTACAATGGCAACCATTTTTCTGGATGCCTCTCCGAAAAACGCGCTTCGATCTTCTTTTGAAGTAGAAACTTAGGGTCGGCAACATAGTCGCGCATGACATGATAGTTATGCAACGAAAGATCTTGCAAGCCATCCCCATCAGGCTTGCGTTGTACGCTGTATTCCTCAAAGACTTTTTCCCAGTCTTCATTGTGCTTTTGCATGAGCTCCCACATGACCGTGCAGTCTTCGAACCCAGCATTCATGCCCTGACCATAAAAAGGAACCGTAGCGTGTGCCGCATCACCCATAAGGGCGCATTTTCCGTGATGCCAAGGATAGCATCGTGTAATGGCCAGAGAAGATAAGGGATGATCTTCCCAAGCCTCCGCAATATTGGGCATCATCGCATAGAAATCTGGGAAGGTCGTTTGGAAGAAATCATTCACTGCCTCTTTGCTGGTCAGTTTACTGAAACTGTTTTCCCCATCAAAGGGCATGAAAAGGGTGCACGTAAACGACCCATCCTCATTGGGCAAGGCAATCAACATGAATCGACCGCGAGGCCAAATATGCAATGCATTCTTTTCAAGTTTGTACGAACCATCTTCATTCGCAGGAAGGAGAATTTCGCGATACCCATCTTCGATGTAGTTCTGGCTGTAATTGAACCGGTCAAGCTTTTGCATCGCGTTATAACGCACAGCAGAAAAAGCGCCGTCGCACGCGAAAATCAAATCCGACGTCACGGTTCTCTTCTCACCTGTCTGGGTATGCTCAAAATGACATATGCCTTCTTTGAGATCCGCTCCGGTGCACTTCATGTCATAATACATCGTGGCACCTCCAACTTTTTCGGCAATATCCATCATGCGGGCATTCACACCTCCTCGAGAGACAGAATTGATGGCCTGACCTTCCTTACCGTACGCTTGATACGTCAGTTTCCCCTCAAGGTCATGCATGATCCTTCCAGGCATCGGAATGGCAATCTCCCTAATGAGATGTTCGACACCAGCTCCTTTCAAGGCCTTCCAACCCCGGTCGGAAAGCGCCAGATTGATCGACTTTCCTGCCGATATCTCCGCCTTCCGAATATCCGGGCGGCGTTCGTATATACTGACAGAATAGCCTGCCTTAGAAAGATATACGGCCCACAATGACCCCACCAAACCCGCTCCAATAATCGTTACTTCCTTCATCTTACCTTATGCTTTTAATGACTTCTGGAGGATCTCACCAAATCGGTACACATCCTCGAATGAATTATACAAAGGCACAGGGGCAACCCGAATCACGTTCGGCTCGCGCCAATCAGCAATCACACCTGCCTCGGTAATGCTGTCGAAGAGACGCTTTCCAAATCCATGTGCCACGATGCTCAATTGGCATCCTCGTCTGTGATGTTCTTTAGGGGTGATGATTTCCAAGTCAGCGCCAGTTGCTACCGCAACTTCCTTTACTACAAACTCAAGGTAGTCTGTCAGTCGCCAGCTTTTAGCCCATAAACGACCCATGGTCGCTTCGCGAAAAATTTCCAACGAAGCCAAGTGAATGGCCATATTGAAGACCGGCGCATTGCTCATTTGCCAAGCTTCTGCACTTTGCATCGGCACAAACTCAGGCTCCATCAGAAAGCGCTTCTCTTTGTCATGTCCCCACCATCCCGCTAGGATTGGTAGTTTCTTTTTCAAGTGGTTGGAATGCACAAACAAACCACCTACAGAGCCCGGCCCACTGTTGAGGTACTTGTAGGTACACCAGGCAGCAAAATCAACTTGCCATTCGTGCAACTTCAGCTCAATGTTTCCTATGGCGTGTGCCAGGTCGAAGCCGCAAGTAGCACCTACTTTATGCGCTGCATCCGCAATAGCCCCCATATCAAAAGCCTGCCCCGTATAGTAGTTCACACCACCGATCATGACCATGGCCAAACGATCACCGAGCTCAAAAATCTTTTCGACGATTGCCTCCTCCGTAATGATCTCAGAACCTTTTGCAGGCTCCATTTCAAAGATTACTTCTTTAGGATCCAAACCGTGCAGGGTCGCTTGCGCCTGAAGTGCGTAGGTGTCCGAAGGAAATGCCTTCTTCTCGCAAAGAATCATGTTCCGCGTTGCACTGGGTCTATAAAAGCTCACCATCAAACCGTGCAAATTGGCCGTCAACGAACCCATTGCGACCACCTCTTTGGGCTTCGCTCCTACGATATATGATAAGTGTTCGCTGAAGTATTCATGGTAAGCATACCAAGGCCTCCGGGCTTCAAAATGCCCTTCCACCCCATATTTTGCCCAATCTTCAAGTTCCTGTTTTAGAAACCTCTCAGCAGCCTTGGGTTGAAGCCCCAAGCTGTTCCCTGTAAAATATACAGCTTCCTTCCCATTTATCTTCGGGAAATAAAAACGGTCACGGAAAGACGCGAGCTCATCCCGTCCATCCTGCTTCCGTGCATAATCAAGTGTTCTTTCCACGATCTTAATAATCTAATCTGCAATGTTAATCAAGCCGGAAGGATGGGGTGGCAATTTTGTGTTCTCATCGGCTAAATACTGAAAATGAAAATATCCACAAATGCTTTGATTCACGGCATAAATTGGCCTTTTACCACGCCTCACCTCTGGTCTTGAAACGATCGAAATCTAACCTAACTACAGACCCGTTGTGTTCGAAATCTTTGAAGAAGTTCAGCCTAGTCTTTTCCAAACAAGAAGGCAGCGGATCTTCCACACCCAGTGGACTCGTGTAGCATTTGAACCCACCAATATTAACAGACCCCTGCACCGTTACTTCGCTGGTGACTTGCAGCACTAAACAATCGTACTCCTTGGCTTGTCCGAAGCGCAATCCAGCACCAAGGAATAAGACAACAATCAGGGCGCTGGCTTTTTTCACGGCTGCCATATAATCGGCCCAGACCATGGACGAAAAATGTTCATTAATTGAACGCCTCAAATGAGCTTTTTTCCATGGCCTCACGATGATCAGGATGCGCAATACTGGTCAATAGTCGCGCTCGCTCTTTAAGGTCCTTTCCATACAAATTCACAACGCCATATTCTGTGCACACGTAGTGGATGTGAGCACGGGTAGTAACCACTCCCGCTCCATGTTTCAGCATGAAAACGATTCGGCTCTCACCTCTCTTCGTATTTGAAGGCAATGCAATAATTGGCTTACCCCCAGGGCTGAGTGATGCGGCTCGGATGTAATCCATTTGACCTCCTACCCCAGAGTAAATATTATTTCCAATGGAGTCAGCACAGACTTGCCCTGTTAGGTCAACTTCAATGGCGCTGTTGATCGCTACCACCTTTGGATTCTTTCGAATGATCGCCGTACTGTTTACGTATTGACAATCCAGCAGTACAACACCCGGGTTGTTGTCGACATAATCGTACAGCTTTTTGGTGCCCATGACAAATGTCGCCACCGTCTTTCCAGGATGACGGCGTTTCAAACTATTGTCCACCACCCCATTCTCTAGCAACGGAAGCAGACCGTCTGAGAACATCTCCGTATGCACTCCTAAATGCTTGTGTCCGGTTAAGCTAGCCAGCACCGCATTGGGAATATTTCCAATGCCCATTTGAAGCGTATAACCATTTTCGATCAACCCAGTTACGTGCTGACCGATGGCTCGTTCTACTTCACTGATCGGCTCTGGAGCCACTTCATGCAAAGGTTCGTCATGCTCCACCCCAAAATCGATCTGGTCGATGTGTACAAATCCATCGCCCTGAACGCGCGGCATGTTGTTGTTGATCTGGGCAATCACGATGTCGGCCATCTCAATGGCTGCGGGAGTTGCATCTACAGATGGACCTAAGGTGCAATACCCGTGACGGTCTGGCGGAGAAACGCTTATCAGCGCAACATTCAGTGGAATGTGCTTCTCACGAAACAGTATGGGCATCTCGCTCAAAAACACGGGGATATACGACGCACGTCCTTCTTGAACCGCGGCTCTCACATTAGCGCCCACGAACAGGGCGTGGATATGGAATTTATCTGCTAATTCAGGAGCCGTATAAGGAGCCACCCCTTCGGTATGCAGGTGATATACATTGATACCTTCCAGCTTCTTTCCTCGCTCTGTCATCGCGCTGACCAATGCCGATGGAGCGGCTGCAACGCTGTGTATGTATACGTTGTCGCCGGTCTTTAAACTCAGCATCGCTTCTTCTGCACTAACCCATTTCATTGTTACTCATTTTGTGGCGCAAAGGTGTTGGTGATAAAAGGCACTTCCTATGATAAGGGTTAGTTTTTTCTTTGTGAAAGACGGAAAAACGAATAAATATGCGCTTACGCTGGCTACTCTTCATTGTCATCACTTTTCTCTCGTGTTCACCCGCAAATAACGAACTGAACAACACGGCAATTCAAAAAGAGTCGCTTGCTCTTCATCCGGGCGAAGCACTCTTCAACGCGTATTGCAATTCCTGCCATAATGATGTAGCTATGGAAGATGCAAGACTCGCACCTCCGATGTTAGCAATCAAGCAACGTTATCAAAACGCATACACAGATTCGACGACGTTCACAAAAGCCATCATTGATTTTGTCTCACATCCCACCCAAGAAAAAGCACTGATGTCAAATGCCTTGCAAAAATTTAATCTCATGCTTCCCATGGAGTATCCCGAGCAAGACCTTGTTCAGATTGCAGACTACATCGCCAAACACACCTTCAAGCATCCAAGTGATCGACCGCTTACTGCCCCCATTGATTTGGAATCAATGACTGCCATGGAGAAAGGTCAGTATTTTGCTTCAAGCACAAAAGCTGTTCTAGGCAAGCAACTGATGGGTAAGATCCATGAAGATGGAACATTGGGGGCCCTTGCATTCTGCAATCTTCATGCTGTGCACTATACCGACAGCATGTCCATCAAACATCACGTTGCAATCAAGCGCGTTACGGATCGGGCTAGGAATGCTGAGAACAAAGCGAACCTAGCAGAAGCGGAAATCATTGACACTTGGAAGCAAGTGCTCAGTGCTGGAAAAAAGATCGAACCCTTGCTCGAGTCAAACGCAGATGGGTCTTTCAACTTCTACGCCCCTATTCTCACAAATGCCATGTGCCTCCAATGCCATGGAACGCTAGATGACATTCAACCTGAAGTCAAAAACGCCTTGCAACAGCTTTATCCAGCAGACCATGCGACTGGATATGGCTCTGGCGAATTACGTGGAATCTGGAGCATTCATTGGCCCTGATCAACGTTCATCGCTCACTTCGCACCGCCGTGACGAGTAGAGGAATTCTTCTTTGAATGTTGCATTGAATCGGTGACGCCGTTTTCATAATCTCTGAGGTTTTCTGAATATTGCGTTACCATGACAAACCAAGCACTTCAAATCAGGAAGGGTACCCCAAAAGATGTTCCCGTGCTCCTAGCCTTGATCAAGGATCTCGCAGATTACGAACGAGCCCCTGACGAGGTAATCGTCACGGAAGAGCAATTGATGAAGGATGGATTCGGTGAACACCCCTTCTTTCACCTGATGGTTGCAGAACTCAACGGCGATGTCATTGGCATTGCCTTGTATTACTTTGCGTATTCTACATGGAAAGGGAAATACCTTTACTTGGAAGATTTCATCGTTCGAGAGGAACACCGGGGACAAGGGCATGGAAAGGCCTTGTTTGAGGCGGTGGTTGAAATAGCGAAGGCCGAAAAAGTGAAACGCATGGGATGGCAAGTATTGGATTGGAATGAACCGGCCATTGAGTTTTACAAGCGCTACAACGCAGACTTGTCTGACGAATGGTTGAATGGACGCTTATATTTTGAATGATGGACATGGATGATATGATCGTATTCAAGTTCGGGGGGGCATCTGTGCAAAACGCGGATGCAGTGCGTAACATGGCCAGCATCCTTCACAATGCACCAGCCACGCGTAAGGTCATTGTTGTTTCTGCCATGGACAAAACCACCAACAAACTAGAGGCCGTGGTACAGGCATTCGTCTCAAAGGGAGATTGGAAAACACCCTTGGAAGGAGTCTTCAACTTCCACAGACAAGTCCTGATTGATCTGCTCGATACAGACGAAAACGATGCTGGGCAATCCTTGAAAAAAGTAAAGCATTACGCCTTTACCTTTCTGGAGCAAGACGAAGGTTCGGATATCAACTTCATCTACGATCAGATTGTTGCACTAGGGGAAATCCTATCCACAAAAATCATCTCCAGCTTTCTCGCCAACGAGGGTATCGATGTCATCTGGTCAGATGCCCGCAAGCTGATTCAAACCGACAACACCTACCGTGACGCGCGTGTGGATTGGAAGCATACCACAGGAAAAATCCAAGAATATTGGCAAGAGAACGCACCGCATTCGATGGTAACACAAGGGTTCATTGGAGGTGGAGAGCACCAGAGGATGACAACCCTCGGAAGAGAAGGGTCTGATTTTTCCGCCGCGATCTTTGCCTATGCATTGGACGCTAAATCAGTGACCATTTGGAAGGACGTACCAGGCATGCTCAATGCAGATCCCAAACTCTTTACCAACACTTCGCTATTGCCCAATATTTCTTATCGAGAAGCCATTGAATTGAGCTATTATGGAGCTTCTGTGATTCATCCGAAGACGATCAAGCCGCTTGAAAATAAAAACATTCCGCTCTACGTCAAAAGCTTCCTTGAACCATCAGAGCCCGGCACACTCATCAATGACAACACTTCTGAAGACAGCAAGATTCCTAGCTACATCTTCAAAACAGACCAAGTTTTGTTATCGATTTCAAGTCGTGATTTTTCCTTCATTGTAGAGGAACACATGAGCGAAATCTTCGCCTGCTTCGCAAGCCACAAACTCAAGATTCAGACGATGCAAAACTCTGCAATCAGTCTGTCGGTGAGTGTCTCTGATCAACGGTCACAGATCGAAGCCTTGATAGAAGACCTCCAGAAAGACTATCAAGTACTTTACAACGATGGCCTTGAGTTATTGACCATCCGTCACTACAACGAAAAAATCGTTGCGGAATTGGTCAAGGGAAAAGAGGTGATGCTGCAACAAAAGACGCGTCACACCATGCGTCTGCTCATGCGCGCCTGAAAAGGTCGAGGATCTTTTCGGCCAGCACCCTCGATAGCTTCTCATAAGATTGAACCGTTAATCCAGCAATGTGCGGGGTCAACAGCACCTTAGGGTGTGCCATAAGCGCCTTCGCTTCTTCTGGCAAGGATTCAACTGGAGGCATCTTCAAAGTTTCGGATTCATATTCCAATACATCCAGACAAGCACCTTTCACAATACCTCGGTTCAATGCTTTCACAAGACTCTTCGTATGCACTATGCCGCCGCGAGATGTATTGATCAAGTGAATCGGCTGTTTGAATCGCTCAAGCCATTCCTCGTTCACCAAATGGTGTGTTTCCTCCTTATACGGAAGGTGAAGGCTCACGACATCCGCACGCTCAAAAACGGTCTGCATGGAAACAGCTTCTACTGCTTTATCGTCCAGTACTTCTTTGTACTTGTCGTAGGCGATGATGCTGACTTGAAATCCCGCCAATACACGCGCAAAGGCCGACCCTGTATTACCGAAACCGATGATGGCTACTGTCTTTCCAGCAAGCTCCTCGCCTTCGTTCTGCTTGCGTAGCCACTGCCCGCTACGCACTTCTTGATCTGATGTATGAATGTTGTTAAACAAGCTCAGAAGCGACCCGATAGCATGCTCAGCAACGGCTTGTCGATTGCCTTCAGGGGAACTCAAGACATAGATGCCTTTCTGCTCGGCGCACTTCACATCAATATGCTCCAATCCCGCGCCTACACGACCGATGAATTTTAGCTGGGGGTTCGCCTCGATCATTTCTCGATCAACCGCTACACCGCTCCTCAAAACCAATCCTTCATATGCCGTCAAGTGCTGCATTACCTGATCTCGTCCTCGGTTGTCTTTGTCCAACACATCGCACGTCATTCCCTCAGCGCGCAGCATAGACACCAAGACTTCATGGATCGTGTCGATTACGAGGACCTTCATTCTACAACGGTCTTCACGACGCTCACTGCGACCCGACGGTTCTTCTGATTGGCGACGTCTCGTTCCACTTTAGATGGTAGGCTCAGGATGACACTTTCCGAGAGGATGGGATGATTGTGGGCACTGTTTTCGGTTTGTATACGCAAGGCATCTACACCCCTGTCCACCAAGGCTTGCTTCACCGTTTCCGCTCGTTGCACTCCCAATGCCTGATCTTCATTCAAAGCAGTATGACCTGTAAGCAGAATCACCAGCGTTGGATTGAGTTCCATAATCTTAGCCAAAGAACGGAGGATGACCTCATCGGTCAGGGTATCTGATTGGGTATAACTCCCTGTATTAGAATAACTGCGATTGGCGTCAGCAAATGCCGTGGAATGTTCTTGAAAACTAATGGGTGGCAATTTCCGGCCTTGGGCCAACCCTGGCATCACCAGCAGCGAAAAGATGATTGCAACCAAGAACCGCATACCGCTATATATAAAGAAGGTGGCCAATCATGAAGTATACAAACAGCCCAAATACGTCATTCACGGTAGTTATGAACGGCCCGGTAGCCAATGCAGGATCTATGTCGTACCTATCCAAGAGCAAGGGAACAAACGTCCCGAAGAGCGTGGCAATGATGATTACGCTTAAGAGTGCAATACTCACGGTATAACTCAGATCCAGAGAATCACCAAAGGCAAGGTTATAAACGAAAATCAACGCAGCGCAGACAATTCCGTTCAGCAAGCCGACCATGAACTCCTTTCCTAACTTTGGCAATATTCCAGACATTCCCATAGACTTATTAGCCAGTCCTTGAACAATGATCGCAGAAGACTGCACCCCTGCATTACCTCCCATCGCCGCGATAAGCGGGATGAAAAACGCCATCTCAGGATATAATTGCAAGTCCCCTTCGTAGAGCTCAATGACTCGGGCACCCATGACTCCGCCAATAAGGCCGATAAGCAGCCAAGGCAAGCGAGCCCGCGTCAATCGATACACGGTATCAGAAGAATCTACATCACCAGAGATACCAGAAGCCAATGCATAATCGCGTTCCGCCTCTTCCCTGATCACATCTACAACGTCGTCAATGGTAATCCGACCTTGTAGTCTTCCCAATTCGTCCACAACAGGCAGCGCGACCAGGTCATACTTCTCCATCATGCTGGCAATCTCCTCCTGATCTTCGTCCACGCCTACGGATCGAATCTTCGAGTCGTAGATATCAGCAATACGTGTTTTGAGCGGCGTGAGCAACAGGCGCTTTATCGGCAATCTACCGACCAGACAGCCATCATCATCCACTACATAGACCGTGTAAACATGTTCGATTGCTTCGGCCTGCTTCCGCATTTCCTTGACCGAATTGGAAACCGTCCAATTGATATTGACTTTGATCAACTCCTTCGCCATGAGCGAGCCCGCAGTACCTTCTTCATAATGGAGCAGGTCAACAATATCTTCCGCCTGCTGGCGGTCTTCAAGCAAGGATATGATCTCCTCTTTCTGCTCTTGCGAAAAGAGGTTCAACATATCGGCCGCATCGTCACTGTCGAGGTTATCGATCAGCTGTTCGGCAATCTCTTTCGAGGACAATGAAGCAAGGAATTTATCCCTACGATCCTCTTCCATGTGGGTGAGAACATCGGAGGCTCGATCGGCATCCAAAACTTTATACACCACCGTAGACTCCTCGACGTCCAGTTCACCGAGAACCTCGCCCAAGTCGGCAGGGTGCAAGTCCTGAAGAAGATCGATCAATGCAATCTCGTCATTCCTTACAATGGCCTCTTTGAGGTCCTCAATATATTTTTTGGTCAGCTCGAACTGCATGATCCTGTGATGGCGATCAAAAGTAAGATTATTTGCTCGGGGCCAAGGCCAGGGTCAACGTAACAAAGTCTGAATAGTGCAGCTGTTCAGGTCGCATGGTAAGATACTTCTCGATACTCGAAGGCACGGGATCAGGGATCAGATCTTTGAGGGATTTACGGATCATTTTCCGACGCTGATTGAATCCTCGTTTCACAATGGAGAAGAATTGCTTTTCGTCGCAAGGAAGGTCAATCTTCTCTTTTCGGATCATTCGAAGCACTCCACTTTCCACTTTTGGAGCCGGCTCAAAGCTGCGTGCATCAACTGTAAAAAGGTATTCTACATCATAGAACGCCTGAGTGAGTACACTCAATATACCGTAAACCCGACTTCCTTCTTTGGAAGCAATTCGCTGTGCCACTTCTTTTTGAAACATACCTACCAAACACGTCACTTCTGTCCTACGCTCCAGCATCTTGAAGACAATCTGAGAGGATATATTGTAAGGGAAATTGCCGATGATGGCATGGGGGCCATCGATGTTATATTGTAGGAAGTCTTGCGCGATCACTTGGTCGCGATGCATCGGGAAATGCTCTTTCAAATGGGCAATAGATTCAAGGTCGACGTCAAAGAGTTTCACATTTGGATAGCGCTCGAGTAAATACTTGGAGAGCACGCCATCACCAGGGCCTACCTCAATAAGTTGCTCGTCCTTCAGCGGAGGCAAGGCATCAACAATCGCTTTTGCGACTTCCTCATCTCTGAGAAAATGCTGGCCGAGGTGCTTTTTCGCACGTACTGGTCCAGCCATCAAATAATCTCCAAGAGGGTTCTGAACGCCACAAATCGGTCTTTGTATCGCTCCGCATGTTCACGCTGAAGTTCAGGAGCATGTGTTGCGTAATAGGTCTCCAAGCTCGTCATACTCTCGCACTTATATTGGATAGCATAGGTGACCCCGTCTTCATCATCTACCAGCACCTTCGCCACTTGATGATCAATAAAATGACCCGTAGCCAGCACATCTGGAATGTGTTTTTGCTTCATCCACTCCAACCATTCGTCGTGGGCATCGTTATCGACCTTGACGGTCACGTTGTAAATGATCATGGCGCTAAGGTAGTAAGCTGTGGCTTAATCAATCCAGGATAACGAACTTCAAGCTGATCGGCTCCGAGCCCCTTGCCGTTAGAAAGTACACCCCAGGAGCCAAGCCAGACACTTCTACAATTTCATTACCGCTGCTCTGCAGTGAGCGCACCTCCTGCCCAATGGCATTTCTGACCTTGAGCATTTGGACACCTGCACTGTTAACGCGAATAAAGACAGAGCCAAAGGATGGGTTTGGATACACCTCGAAAAGACCATCGATCACACGAACATCGTTGATCAACACTTCTCTCGCTTCACTGTGAGAGGTCGTTCCATTGTAATCCACCTGTCGGAGTCGATAGAAAGACCTACCCATGAGGGGGGCTTGATCCAAATATTCGTAGTACAACGTGATGGCGGAATTTCCTGCTCCAGCCACCTTTCTGATATCATCCCAATGACTCATGTCGGATGATCTTTCCACCATGAAATGATCGTTGTTGATTTCTGAAGCGGTTGACCAAGTCACATTCACCTCATTTTGTGAAATGGCGTGCGCATCAAAGTCGAGCAATTCGACAGGAAGGATGACCGAATTGGTCCCAACGGAGTAGGCAAGTCCTCCTCCCGTGAAGGAAGAAGCACTGAATTGGGCAAAATTGAATCCATCCTCAGTACCCGTAGCTGTATGAAACCACTCCGTAGAATTGGCTATTCATTCATCGGTAAGGTCTGTCGTACCCGGATCAAAGGTTCCGCTGTTCATGGCAAACCATCTAAGTCCCGAGACAAAATTAGTTCCACCTGCATTCGTAGCATTCCACCGCTGAGCTACTGCAAGCATGGTGTCAGCATCAGCCTGGTCGTAGTAGAACCGTATGTTGACATTGCCGTTCAACGTTCCACTGGTTACAGAAATGTTGTAATACCTTCCCATAACAAACGTCGCATCTTCATTGGGTATATCCTCGGCGCTGTAAACCCCTGCCTCCGTTTGAGGGTTTGATGAAGCCGTTAACGAAACCGTTAAAGCAAATGCATTGGTATTGCCACCTGCAGGGGTATGTTCAACAGCAAAAAGTAATTCCGTTGGATCCGCAGGATTGTAGTAATACGTCCAATCCGCATCCATCTGACAGAAATTGGTCAAGGAAGAAGTGCCGTTCAATGGCGCCATGACAACACTTCCGTCAGCGCACGGAGCCTCCCTCCAATCTCGCTCTGAAGTACCATCGTCCGTATTCGGGAAATCCAATGCATCCTGAGCATTGTTAGACGGGTTAGTTGTTTCATTGATGGTAGCGACGTTGTCAAAATTGTCGTCCAATCCATCGCCATCAGTGTCGCTATTCGCAGGCGAGGTATTTGCAACTCCATCGCCGTCGGTATCCCATCCTTCGATCAAGTCAGATTCACCGTCGTCGTCAGTATCGGTGTCCATGTAGTCGGGCGTAACGTCGCCATCTGTGTCTACCGGGGTCAAATACGTACCGCCATTATCCGGGTCAAAAACGTTCGAAATACCATCTCCATCCGTATCTGCGGCGCTTGCCTGAAGGGGTGTGCCAGTAGTCGCTTGAAGTTCGATGTTGTCGATGATGCCATCGCCATCCGCGTCGATATCCAATACATCCATGTTACCTGCACCATCGGTATCGGTCAATGGAAGCGGTGTTCCGGTAGTTACCTCTCCACCGCCGCTGCCGCTATCGATATCATCTAGTGCATCCGCAAGGCCATCATTGTCAGCGTCGACCATGGAACTCGCGTCCCCTGCCGTTGGGTAATCTACCTCACCGTCTTGGTTCGCATCCGATCCTCCGACTTCTAAAACATCAACGATGCCATCATTGTCGGAATCCTTATCCAAGTGATTAGGGATGCCGTCGCGATCAAAATCATACACGTCTGCAATTCCATCTCCATTAGCATCGGTGTAGTCTGTCAGGCTTCCATCACCACCATTTCCGGCATCAGATACGTCCAGCCAATTTGGGAATTCATCTCCATCTTCATTGCCGTCTGGATCATAACCAAGCGCCTCATCTACATCCGGCACGCCGTCATTGTCATCATCGAGGTCTAGGTGATCAGATACCCCATCTTCATCGGTGTCTTTGTTATCCCTCCAATCTCTGTCGCCTCCTGGGTTATGAACGTCAGGGTGACTGGAAGGTGTCAAGGAAGAATTCGTTGCGTCCGTGCTGGCCGTATTGTTGTCCCATCCGTCGATCAGTCCATCGACGTCAACATCCGTAGCACCTCCAGATACTCCGGTATTCGCAGGGCTCGTGGCGTCCGGGAGACCATCACCATTCATATCATGCCCTTCCACCTCGTCAGGATAGGTATCATCGTCAGAATCAAGGTCTACATAATCTGCGTCTCCATCAGAATCGGTATCGGTTGGAACCACATACGTTCCGCCGTTGTCGCCATCGTAAGCATTGTCTAATCCATCGCCATCGGTATCCACTCCTGAAGGCGCGGAGAAGCCGCTGGTTGTTTGACCTTCAATATTATCGGTAATGCCATCATTATCAGCGTCTATGTCAAGGGCGTTGTACAAACTGTCGGAATCCGTATTGGCATTTGGATACGTATCGGGTGCTCCATCTCCATTGGCATCAGCACCTGTAACCACCAAGGCGGAGGCTGTATTTTCTGCGGTGCCGTCGTTTCCGACATCTCCGTCTACGTCGTCGGCATAACCATCGCCGTCTGTGTCGGTTCCCGTTCCATTCACCTGGCCATCAGAATTGGCATCTGCACCTCCACTTTCGAGTACATCAGAAATACCGTCTTCGTCGCTGTCTAGGTCAAGTTGCTTTGGAATACCATCTCCGTCAAAATCATCCGAAACAACCGAGTTGGGCTTTCCATCACTATCCGTATCCGAGCCAGTAACTTGCAACGCATTGACTTGGTTCCCTCCATCGCTGTCGTCCGCCAAAACCAACACATTTGACGGGTCTCCATCCACAACATCGTTGAAGCCGTCGTTATCTGCATCGGCATAGCTGTCTGATCTTCCATCTCCATCAGCATCCGTGCCTCCTGCTTCCACAACGTCTGGGATGCCATCGTTGTCAGAATCGAGGTCTCTGTAATCAAAAATGCCATCTCCATCGGCATCGCCGTATGTTAAGCTGTTCGGCAAAGCATCACCATCGGTATCGCTGCCTGTAGTGAAAATGGGAGTATTGGAAATACAGACTTCATACACATTATAGCTAATCGTCGAATCCCCAATCGTAACAGCGTCAAAGTCAATATCATCGTTGCTTCCTGTCAACGGATACACTTGCAGGTATCTGGTAGCCACCTGCGTAGTCATCACCGTACTTTTGAATACCTGGGTATTGTCTTGAGGAGTTACTGAATTCGTAGTGTAAGTCGAGTTGTCTGACGACTCTCGCACAACCATGTCAGCGGTCGGTCCAGAACCATAAGTCGCTTTACGCCTCCATCTCAGTATGTAGGTAGATCCAATCGGATATACACTCCCAAGGTCTAAAACCAGCCGGTCTGTTGCATCGTATACTTGAGCAAATGTGGTGTTAGGAGCACCACTGGCGTTACCACCGTTCACAATTCCCGTTGAAGAACCTCCCAAATATGTGCCATAGGCAATATTGTTGCTAGTAACTATGTCCACACTATCCTCGCAAATGAGGGCATCGATCAGATCGGAAAGTCCATCGCCATCTGAATCGCCAAAATTATCCAGTCGTCCATCGCCATTGACGTCGACACCGCCCGCTTCAACAACATCTGGAATTCCATCATTGTCCGAATCAGAATCTAAGTAGTCTGGAATGGTATCGTTGTCAGAATCATAGGTAGGCAGAATGGAATAAGAATTTAAATCGAGACACCCAGGCTGCACAGAACATGGACTTGACCCTTGAGGACCATCCGTATCGTCATTATCGAAAATATCGTAAAGTCCATCGCCATCGGTATCTAGCGTGACGTCCGCTTGTCCATCGCCATTCGTATCTGATCCACCTGCTTCGATGATGTCCGGAATGCCGTCATTGTCAGAATCGAGGTCTAAGTGGCTTGGAATACCATCACCATCCGGATCAAAATTGGAACAAATCGCGTCGATTCCTAAAATAAAGGATCCGCAATAAGGGAAATCGCTATCGATGAAGTTTGCATATCCATCGTCATCCATGTCGGCCGTAGGATTTGGCAGACCACTCACTGCGCAGCTCCACCCAGAAACGCCATCAAATACATCCAAACAAAAGTCCGAATCCGCCCAATCCAAGGTATCATCACCATCATGATCGTAGGTATAAATCTCCTGGATGTCTGTCAGTCCATCTCCATCGTCGTCAATATCACATACAGGTGCAATCGGGTCGTTATCGATGTTTGCTCGATAGTTCACATTCTCGATGGGGACATACAGACCGAAAGTTCCTCCAACAGCTCCGGAATCCGCGCCATTGTCATAACCGTCTGAGTGCACACCCGGAGCACCTCCATCAGCCCCAAACGTAACCGCAGCAGGCAAAGATGGAAGCGAGTAAAGCAACACACCACCACCACC
>Ga0055584_100002431_pt1 | contig 18396 bp, 19 predicted proteins | sample OSDHelmetaG_FD_58716 | JGI IMG/M metagenome (GOLD analysis project Ga0055584, IMG submission 58716) | Pelagic marine sediment microbial communities from the LTER site Helgoland, North Sea, for post-phytoplankton bloom and carbon turnover... | ecosystem: Environmental > Aquatic > Marine >... | reverse complement strand
CCTGCCACATCAATTTTATCGCTGTCATCATTTGGAGCCACTGTCGCTGCACCAACACGCACGATGATATCGCCTGCTTCATACGCAAAGGCTGGAAGTGCTGTTAGTAGCCCAGAAATAATCAGACTAGCGGAAAATATAGATTTGAGTTTTTGCATCGGTACTACTCTTAGTTGTGAATGTCACCGGTAGTATCGACAATAATAGTTTTAAAGGCATTGATCTCAGTCAAGACCAACCCCTTGTAAACAGGTAGCGTACAGTTTTTTGCGCCGCATCAATTTTTCTAGTAAATAGACTTGTAGACACCTAAAAAAGTAGCTAACTCGAACAGAAAATAGAGATTGATGTTCAGGCTAAATGGGCTACGCTTTTTAGAATCAGGCGCACCAGCATCGGCTGGCGAGTAACCCCTGTTTTAGAAAAAACCGACCGCAGATGGGTGCGCGTAGTATTTCTGCTGACACCCAGCTCCGAAGAAGCCTCATCGAGCGTCAGTCCATTCGCTAACAACATCGCCAATGACGATTCTGTAGGCGTAAATCCAAATAATTCGGTGATAACTTGTATCGGCGCTTCAGACTTGCGTTCAGGGTCACTGATAAAAACTGCAACCGATGGCACGGCCATGCCTTCAGACCATTTAGAAACAGGGATCTCCCGAATCAGCAAACCAATATCCGCCTGACCAGAGGGCCTTGGTACCCGCAACGCTTCTACCGCAACAGGCTCTCCTCGCAATTGTGATGCTAGTACATTTTCGATTAAACCTTTAAGGTCCTTATTTGCATCTCGACTGGGTAATTGCAGCACCCCCTGTTTCAAACTCAAACCATCATTTCGTGCGAGCAATTCCTCTGCCAGCTCATTACATGACAATACCTTACCTTGCTCATCGAGAATAACTGTGCCCACAGATAATTGCCCCACTGCTCCGGCATAAAGAGCACGCTCAGACTCCATTCTATTAAGGCGGGTATGTATTAACATGGCCCGTTCCAGATGAGGCAAGACCGCATATACAATATCTTTTTCAGTTTTTCCGAATTGTTTTGCACCCTGGTGTCGACCAATACGCAAGCGCGCATCGAGTTCGTTCTTGCAACGCAAATCTGCGCCAAGAAAATCATAATAGCCGTGGGGTTCCATAGCCAGTTTATAGAAATCGCTGTTTTCCAAAACTTCTGGTGTCACAAAATCACGTAGGCCCACAACTTCACCCAGTGGCAGATTGACATAGGGATCAAGAGCGAAAAGACTCTCGTTATAACTATCAATGGCGGATATCGAACCCCCATCGTGGAGCATTTTCCCATGCCCGCCTGAAGTTGGTGGACGCAGTAACAAGGTAACCAAATGAGCACCCATAAGTTCGCGAAAAGAAGCCAGGAAGCTCTGCCAGGGCACCTCCTCCAGAGGCCCCTGATAGATCGTGCCAATTAATTCGCTAAATTCCCCGTCGACCTGCATAGATTCAACTTCTCTTTATAGGTAGAAACTTAAGCTTTTGAAAAATATTTTCTTTTTCCCAGCTTTCTGAATTGATCGAACATATACAAAATCAGTCCGACCCACACCATGGAATACGCAAAAAACTTAATAGGCTCCAACGGCTCACCAAAATAACATACTGCTATAAATAACTGCACCGTTGGATTTAAATAGCTGATCAGCCCCAAACTACTAAGGCTCGCCAGCCGTGACGCCGCCACATAAGCCATTAACGGCAATGCAGTAATTAGCCCCGCGGCCACTAACATCAAGTCAGTAAAAACACCTCGACCTTGCGCCAAACTCGCTCCATGTGAATAGACAACCCAGCCTATGGCAAAAGGCGCAAGCACCAGCATTTCAATAAACACACCGTCTATCGCATCAGTCACCACTGCTTTACGAACCGCACCATAGGCCCCAAAACTTAAAGCAACGCCAAGTGCTGCCCAAGGTAAGCCCCCCATGCCAATGGTGAGAGTGACAAGCCCTAAAACTGCAAAGGCTATAGCCAGTTTTTGTGCCCCATCTAAGGTCTCTTTAAACACTAATACGCCGAAAACCACACTGATAAGAGGAAGTAGGAAATAACCTAAACTGACGGCTGCAACCTGATGTGTAGCTACCGCCCACAAAAATATTAGCCAGTTAACCGCACCTAAAACAGCCGAAAAAATTAGTACTCGTAGCGAAGCCCAATGAAATAACAACTTGCAGGCCGAAGCTAGTCTTCCAGTCAAAACCAGAGCTAACATAAGTACAGGAATAGACCACAAGACCCGGTGAGCAATAAGATCGCCAATAGGGACCCCATCCAGCAATCGCCAGTAAATGGGAGCCACACCCCACCATACTGCGGCACCAATACCGAATGTAACACCCAGTTTTTGTGTAGACCAAGTCATCAACTGGCTACCTAAAACCCCATCGGGCTAGATGCAGACTCTACGGTTGAATAGTGATGTACTTCTGGGAACGGCTCGTAAAAATCGTGTAGCTTTTTTTTCCACTGCTCATATTCTGGAGAATTCCTGAAGCCGATGGTATGGTCTTCCAAGCTGGCCCATTGCACCAACAAGAGATACCTGTTTCCCAGCTCATGGCATTTCATCAATGCATGCGACTGATAACCAGCCATGGAAGAAATAATGAGTTGTGCTTCGGCAAAAGCTTGCTCGAATTCACATTCTCTGCCCGTGACTACATTGAGGACCGCATGCTCCAAAATCATAATACTGACAATTCCTGAAAGATAAATGGCGAGTATACCGCCAGGGGCTATAGACAGTCGCTAATTGGATAACTAATCTTCACTAAAATAAATATCACCATAGTAAGCCACAGCTTCACCACCAGAATTATCGGTGTCGGTCATCAGGGCAATACCGTCAATAATGTCTATATCCTTATTAAAATACCTCTTAAAGTCTTTTTTTATGTCGGCCTTGTGGTTTACCCAACGCCCCCGCACCGAATCATAGGTGTCCACTACGTAGATAATTGCCCTTTGTGTAAATGGGTTTGGCCAGTAGCTACCAACTGGCTCGTCACGCGAAATAACGTAAACCAATGAACTTTTCTGCCAGGGCATTGGCCCAGTACTGGCGACAACATACAAACGAACTACAAAATCATCACCTGCCTTGGTTCTTTCCAATCCATCTCCTTTGAAATAACTCGCCATCCAGCTCCAATTGATAATAGGCGTCTGGTTAATATCAACTTTTATATTCCTATATAAAGACGAGGCACTATTGCGAGCTTTTGCACGCACCACTTTACTCCCCGAATGATCAGTCAGACTATAATCTGTTGTGCCATCAAACTCATGAGTACGCCAATCAATAAGTCCTTCTAACAACCAATTCGATGCCACCTTCTCGGTGGCACACACTGACATTGAGAATAAAAATACAAGACATATTGATGCTTTTGGCAATTTACGCACCACCTATTAATGGACTGAATTAATAATATAGAACATCAGAAAGTTAACTTTATTAGAGAAAACTCGATGTTTTAGGGCTTTAAACGCTTTTATATACTACTGCACCCTACTACTGAGCTGTTCTTTTAGCTATAGTTTCACCTTGTTATAGTGCTAGACCAGTGAAAATTTTTATATGCCAAACTTTGACTACGATGTACTTGTAATCGGCAGTGGCCCTGCTGGAGAAAGCGCCGCTGTCAACGCCGGCAAAAATGGCTTATCTGTAGCAGTGGTAGAAAATCGTGCTCTAGTCGGAGGCTCTTGCACCCACAAGGGAACCATCCCCTCCAAAGCACTGCGTCATACCGTTAAACAGTTCATGAGCTTTAATAACAACCCCCTTTATAGAAAAGTCGGTGACACTCGCAAGCTCTCATATCCGGAACTACTTAATAACGCATCTCAAGTTATTTCAAAGCAAGTATCGATGCACAGTAAGTATTACTCACGCAACAACATCAATCTTTTTACTGGCAATGCAGAGTTTGTCGACCAGCATACCCTCAAAATAAAAATAGCTGACGGCTCAAGCCAACTGCTCACTGCAAAAGATATTATTATTGCTACAGGATCTAGCCCCTACCACCCGGAAGATGTCGACTTCACACATTCTAGAGTTTATGACAGTGACACTATTCTGGAAATGAACTATACACCGCGTAAAATAATCATTTTTGGGGCAGGCGTGATTGGCTGTGAATACGCCTCAATTTTTTCAGGACTGGGCGTCAAAGTTGAATTGGTAAACACCCTACCTAACCTGCTTTCTTTTCTCGATGATGAAATTTCCGACGCTCTCAGCTACCACTTGAGTGGTAGCGGCGTAATCGTTCGCCATCGCGAGAACTATGAATCAGTAGAAGCCACCGATGATGGTATTTTTGTAAAATTGAAATCTGGCAAGATATTACGCAGTGACGCCCTGCTCTGGTGCAATGGACGAGCAGGTAACACACAGTATCTCGCACTGGATAAGGCTGGAATCAGCGCCAATGAAAAGGGCCAGCTCGAGGTAAACCAACAATATCAGACCCAGGTAGAAAACATCTATGCCGTTGGCGATGTTATTGGCTGGCCAAGCTTGGCCAGTGCTGCCTTTGATCAAGGTCGCTCAGCCACAGCAATATCGACAGGCAAGGAAAGCTGCCGCCTTGTTGAAGATATCGCCACAGGAATTTATACAATTCCGGAGATTAGCTCTGTCGGTCAAACCGAACGTGAACTAACCGACAGCTGTACTCCCTATGAAATAGGGAGAGCATTTTTTAAGGATACAGCAAGAGGCCAAATCTCCGGTGAAGATGTAGGCATGTTGAAAATACTGTTTCGTCCTGACACCTTAGAGATTCTAGGTATACATTGCTTTGGAGCCGAAGCCACCGAAATTATCCATATTGGTCAGGCGATAATGAAGCAAAAGGATGGAGGTAATACAGTACGCTACTTTGTAACTACCACCTTCAACTACCCAACGATGGCTGAAGCCTATCGTATTGCTGCACTCAATGGTTTGAATCGCCTATCCGGACAATAAAGGCATATTCAGACCAATGCATATTCTGAAAAGCAGAGCTGGATCAACAAAAGCGCTGTTTTTACTGTCAGTCAGTCAGCGTCCAACTTACAATCCCAATTAATTTATCATCGCACAGGGGCCACAATGATTTCTAAAGCCATGGAAAAATCACTTTCAGAGCAACTTAACCAGGAACTCTATTCGGCATACCTTTACCTAGCAATGGCCGCCTATGCCGCCCATATTGATTTTAATGGGGCAGCCAGTTGGTTTAAACACCAACATGAAGAAGAACAAATGCATGCCTCAAAAATTTATAACTACCTTATTGAACAAGACGTGCGGGTAATATTGCAGGAAATTTCATCACCTCCTTCTGAATTCGGAAACATTCTCGAACTCTTTGAATCATCTCTGGAACATGAGCAGCTGATGACAGCCCGACTCAATGAAGTCAGCGATGAAAGCCTCAAGGAAAAAGACCACGCCACCTACAACCTGCTGCAGTGGTATGTTAACGAACAGGTTGAAGAAGAAGCGTCTATAAGCGGCATTATTTCCAAGATCAAAATGGTTAATAATGACGGCTACGGCCTACTGATGATTGATAACGAGCTGGGCAGCCGATCAGCTCCAGCACCTATCGTTTAGACCTGCTGCGATAGACAAAAAGGAACACTCAAAAAAAAGCCCGCATTAGCGGGCCTTTAATATACATTAACACTCAATCTTTATAGCTTTCCCTGCTCCTTGGCCATATCCAAAGCAAGATCTTCAATCATGTCTTCCTGACCACCAACGGTGCGACGACGGCCCAGTTCAACCAGAATATCTCTGGAAGACAAGCCATACTTGGCTGCCGAGCGCTGAGCAAACAACAAAAAGGATGAATACACTCCCGCATAGCCTAACGTCAGTGCATCTCGGTCGATACGAATTGGCTGATCCATTAATGGGGTTACCAGATCTTCGGCCACATCCATAATTTTATACAGATCAATACCGTGATCAGCTCCCATGCGATCAAGCACAGCTACAAACACTTCCAGGGGGGTATTGCCGGCGCCGGCACCAAGACCAGCCACTGAACCATCAATACGATTAGCACCGGCATCTACAGCTGCCAGCGAATTGGCTACGCCCATTGCCATATTGTGGTGGCCGTGAAAACCCAACTCTGTTTCAGGCTTCAGTTCACTGCGCAATAGTGAAATGCGTTCGGTGACGTGATCAGGCAGCATAAATCCTGCGGAGTCGGTGCAATAAATACAATTTGCACCATAACTTTCCATCAGTTTGGCCTGCTCCAGAATTTCTTCAGGTCCGACCATATGAGCCATCATCAAAAAACCCACAACATCTAAATCCATCTGACTGGCCATACCTATATGCTGCTCAGAAACATCTGCTTCGGTACAGTGAGTTGCCACACGAATTGAACCAATTCCGCAGTCTTTGGCCATTTTTAGATGGTCGACAGTACCTATCCCCGGCAATAACAATGCCGATATCTTGGCATTTTTAACAGCACCGACACAGGCTTTGAGATATTCCTCATCACTGTGGGCGGGAAAACCATAGTTAACCGATGCGCCACCGAGCCCGTCACCGTGGGTCACCTCAATCATAGGCATACCTGCCTCATCAAGCCCCTTGGCAATGGCAACCATTTGGTCAACTGATATCTGGTGTTGTTTTGCATGCATACCATCACGCAGACACATGTCATGTAATGTAACTTTTTTTCCTTTAAGATCCATTGTCTATTCCCCCTAAGCCGCTGTCGCTGTGGGCACGAAACGCCCTGCCAGTATTTCTTCAGCGTACATTTCAGCAGTGCGCAGCCCTGCCGCCGTCATAATGTCGAGATTACCGGCATATTTAGGCAAGAAATCACCCAAGCCTTCTACTTCCATATAAATAGAAACGCGCTTGCCATCAAACACCGGTCCATTTTTAAGGGTATATCCTGGAACATATTTCTGAACTTCAGCAATCATCTCGTGAATTGACTGCGTAATGGCAGCCTGATCGGGATCGTCCTTCGTGAGACAATGAACCGTATCCCTCATAATCAGAGGTGGCTCAGCGGGGTTAATCACAATGATCGCCTTCCCTTTGTCTGCCCCACCCACCTTTTCAATACCACCGGCAGTAGTTCGGGTAAATTCATCAATGTTTTTACGGGTACCCGGGCCGGCAGATTTAGATGATACGGTAGCAACAATTTCGCCATATTCAACAGTCTGAACTCTACTAACAGCCGCCACCAATGGAATTGTTGCCTGACCGCCACAGGTTACCATATTGACATTCATGGCTTTAGCCGCAACAGCAGCTTCCAGGTTCACCGGCGGCACACAGAAAGGACCAATAGCCGCAGGAGTAAGATCAATCATTACCGCGCCCTTAGAATTGACCTTGCGTGAGTTCTCCTCATGTACATAGGCGGAAGTTGCATCAAAACATATTTGAACACCATCTTCCTCCATATAGGGCAACATACCATCTACACCGTCGGCAGTGGTCTTAATGCCCATTTCCTTGGCGCGTGCCAATCCAGGAGAATCGGCAACAACACCAACCATCCACACCGGCTCAATGACTTCACTACGCATCGCCTTCATCAACAAATCTGTACCAATATTTCCGGGACCAATAATGGCCGCCTTGATTTTGTTACTCATAAGTTCACTCTTTTGCTAAATGTATATGGAGCATCTGTCACGCTCCCTGGTATTAGGAACAGGGTATATAGTTCACCCCTTTTTATACGAAAGACACCGATGCGCTGCCGATACCTTCTAATTCCAGCTCCATTTTATCACCGGCGACGACATCTTCCAAAGGTACCAGTGACCCCGAAAGAATAACTTCTCCAGCTTTAAAGGGGATATCAAACTCTCCCAGTGTGTTGGCCAGCCAGGCCACTGCCGTCAGTGGATTGCCTTGCACAGCAGAACCCAAGCCTTCACTCAGAAATTTTCCATTTTTCTTGACCGTCATTTTCAAATTGGGCAAATCAAAATCTCTAGGGTCAACTGTATTGTCACCCAACACATAAACACCACAGGAGGCATTATCGGCGACGGTATCCTGAATTTTAATATTCCAATCCTGTATACGGGAATCGACAATTTCAAAACAGGGAATAATACATTCTGTAGCATCGAGCACATCGGCTTCAGTAACACCCGGACCTGCCAGATCTTTTTTCAAGCGAAAAGCTATTTCTGCCTCAGCTCTGGGTTGAATCATATTGCCAGCTATCTTAATTTCAGCATCGTTTTGAAATTCCATCGCATCGGTTAAAAAGCCGAAATCAGGCTGAAAAACACCCAACATATCTTGAACTGGTTTGCTGGTAACACCTATTTTCTTGCCCACTATTTTCTCACCATCGTCTTCTACACGACGATTCACCATACGCAAAGAGATGTAGTAGGCATCATCAATTGTGATATCTGTTTCACGATCGGTAAAAGGCACCAGAGTCGACTGGGAACGCAGTGCTTCATAGAGTTCGTCACCCAGTGCATTTATCTTGTCCTGATCCATAATCAGTGTCTCTCCTGTAATAGTGATATGGTGATTTGACTGACACCGCCGGCCTAAAAAGGAGGCTAATGTTCGGCTTTAAGCCCCTTACTGTCAATCGACGATTATCCCAAACATTGCCAAAATCAACAGGCTATATCTATTGCCAATGGTTTGATGGCAGCGCATTTTACCTGCTAAATTGCTATTGAACTATAGCCTCACTGTATGTTGTGGTATCACCCAAGAATGAACGGTTTGACGGCGGTTGTTTGCCATTTACATCCACAACTCCATATTCTTCACCCAATTCGGCCCCAATCAGCACTTTGCCACTTTTATCCATGTAGCTTTTATCCAGTGCCACGGCATCAATAATCAAGCCACTAAACTCAGCAGTCTCTGCGCTAGCCGCCATATCGCCATACATTTCAGGTTCAGCCTCGAATACAGCCTGTGTTCTCTCTGTCAACAACAGCCCCATCCAAAGTGAAATGACAGCAACATTATGTGGTTTAAAATCAATGGCCATATCATGAGCCATTTTATCTGCTGCGGCTTTGCCTGCTCCGTAAGCTGGCCCATGCATATAGCATCGTCCACCAAAAGACGAGGTAATAACAATCAAACCCTCACCGTTTTTAATTAGCAACGGGGCAGCATAATAGCTCGCTGTATAGTGGGAACGCATACCGACATCAAGAATATCGGTTAACCCAAGCGATTTTTCCCAAAATGGACCCGGATCCACTAAACCATCGGGTACGCAGGTCGCATTATTGACCAATATATCGAGGCGACCCTGCTCCCGCTCCACCTGTTCAAACAGTGCTTTAACCTGTATATCGTCTGAGTGATCACAAACTACAGCAATGCCCTTGCCTCCGCGTCTTGTGATTTCATCGGCAGTGGCGAAGACTGTGCCAGGCAGGGCTGCATCACCCTCTTTCTGACTACGTCCGGTAACATAGACTGTTGCCCCGGTAGCACCTAGCGCCAGGGCAATGCCTTTACCTGCGCCGCGACTAGCTCCTGTAACAACTACAACTCGGTCACTCGTTAAACTCATTTTATTCCCCTAAAATAACCCTGCGTTCATCTATTTATACCGCTGTGACTGCGGGAAATTAGCATCTTGCTGAATCTCGCCACTGCCACTAGTATCGAACCCCTATCCTAACGATGACTGGTGTCTGCGCCAAGCCATTGGCCTGGAAAACCACAATTAGAGGAAACATCATGAGTTTAAGCACAGACGATATTGTAGAAATTCAGCAACTTTTAGCCCGATATACTAAATCAGCAGATATCGATCCCCCAGAAACAATGCGGGACATCTTTACTGAAGACGGTAGCTTTGTGGTGGCCGCTATGGACCTCAACATTAGTGGTATCGACAATATCATAGCCTTCTTTACTGAAAGTCGCGCCAATTCGGCTGGCGGTGTCTTCCATGTCACTAGCAATTTAATCGTTGATGGTGATGGATACTCAGCCACCGCCAGTAGCTACCTGAATGTTATGCAAGGTGGCACAGACATTAAATCTCTGACAATGGCTCGCTACAGTGACGAACTGGTAAAAACCAGTCAGGGCTGGCGACTAAAAACTCGTACTATCGTCATGTAAATTATCCTTGGCCTATTTCCACCTGTTCGTATAGGGCTATTGCACAGGCAAAAAAAGGGCCTTTTTATAGGCCCTTTTAGCACTTCAAATCAGATTAACCTCAAGTTTGGCTAACTCATCGTGTCCATATTTTCAACGCCAAACAAAGTTGATCCATGATTCTTGACCGTAGCATCAGATTGGTTAGCGGCATGCTGACGGAATGCCTGCATATCCTGAAATATAGCATTGACAGTGTTACCTTGATAAAGCGCACTACCGCCTGAGTTATTCAGCAGGTTCTGAACCACTGTCATACAGTCAGACACGGCGCGAGCTTGATCTGAGCGGAACTCAGTGCGTAACTCGGCGGGCATTTCTTCACCACGCGCTATATAACCAAGTAATGTATCGTAGGCATAGTGCATTTTCAGTCTGTAGGTACGAATTACCGATGCAGCTTCAGAGCCAGCGACTTGAGCCGCAGGGTTATCAGATACTTTTTGAATTCCGGCACTGTAGCGATTGGTGTTGTACTCCCGGTAGGCATCCAGCGCTCCCTGTGTAGCACCGACCGAGGGCATAGAAACTGCTCTACCAAATACCTGACCGAAAGGCAGTTTGAAAATATCATTGGTATTTGTCGCTAGCCCTTTACCCTGACAAAGAAAACCGTCGAGCATACTGTGGGTACGGTGGGAAGGCACAAAAGCATCTTCAACCAAAATACTCTTACTGCCTGAGCCTTGTAAGCCAGTTACATGCCAGTCGTCAATAATCTCATAATCACTACGTGGAAACATAAATGCAGTTATAGTGATAGGCTCTTGATCGGGAATAATACCTCCACCGAAGAACCACTGACAGTTATCAGAACCACTAGAAAAGCCCCATTTACCAGAGACTTTATAACCACCATCAACAACTTCGACCTTACTCTTGGGCGCATAAGAGGACGAAATCAACGCGCGATTATCTTCGCCCCAAACATCTTGCTGAGCCTGAGGGTCCATTAAACCCAACTCGTAACTGTGAACACCAACAACACTTAAAACCCAACCACTGGCCGGACAAGCGCGAGCCACTTCAAACACTACATCGTAAAAGTGTTTAGGGTTCATTTCATAACCGCCAAAGGCCGCTGGCTGAATTATCTTGAAAAAGCCGGCATCATGAAAAGCCTCAATTGTCTCGGGCAATACCTGACGGGCTTCACGGTTAGCGCTAGCCCGCTCTCGTAACATGGGTTGCATATCAATAGCGCGTTGTAACAATTCGGCTGGGGAAGGTTGATCTGACACAGAGGCCTCCAATATTATATAAATGATTAATAAAAGTAATAGGTATGGTTGATTAATAAGCCTTGGATGTCTAGCCCCGCGACAAAAACAAGCAGTATTGGTCTAACAATTAATATTCACTGTTATTTTGTAGACTCATATTCTTTAAAATCTATCCCGTAAATAGCTATGAATTACCACAATAGTTTCTATAATCTGCCTAATCCACCTGCCCGGCAGTCAACACAATAAAACTTGAGACTGTATGTTTTTTATACCTATAGACCGAAAAACTTCTCGGGGCTGTCTTTGTTTATGCCTATTGTTCTGCATCTCGATGCTGCATGCCGACCCGCGCCAGCTCAAAAACCCCTCAGCACCGCATTGGCTAAACGCTGTCGGAAAACTGGATGTACCCTCGCAAAGCAACCAAGCTGGTCACACTGAGCATTATATTGAGCATTGCAGCGCCACTCTTATTGCGGCTATGCCTAACCGCAGCGCCAATACGATTATTACCGCCTGGCATTGTCTTGAAAACTATCTAGACCTTAGCCGCGATATATCTTTTACATTGTTTCATGGCGAAAATAACACGACCCGTCTAAGCGCTCGCCCGCTATCCAGCGGTGGTAACCTGGATTTGGATTGGGCCATCCTCCGCCTTAACAAGCCAATCCCCAACTCGCTGGTTAAAGCAATGATTGTAAACAGGGGTGATGTCATAAAATCAGGTCAGACCACTATGACGATGGCAGGCTATTCGGCAGATTCAGGGCTTGGTAAGGGAGGTGAAGTACTGACCTATCACGCTGGCTGTGAGTCGGGAGAAGAAATTGGCCAACAATTCAGTTCCAATTGCCTGGCCTACAAAGGCGCGTCAGGTGGCCCTGTAGTCATATCTCGCTACCGAGATAACAAGTTTCATTACAACTTGGCGGGAATTATTTCGCAGGGTAACGGCCTAGGTTACACCACCTTTGTACCCAACAAGGCCTTCATAGCAGCGCTATTAAGACTTATTGGCTCCACTAAACGTTAGTGCCACTAGCTTTTTTCTGATTGACTACCACCTAGGCATGGAGGTGACATAGGTACCTGCCCGTGTCGCTGTTGCCACTCTTTCTCAGTATAGGTATGCAGCGCCAAGGCGTGCACTGGGCCAGAGATTTGCTCAGATAGAACAGCGTAGACCTGTTGATGGCGGGCAACTTTTCGCTGGCCTTCAAAGCCAGTGGCAACCATAACCACCTTAAAATGCGATTCCGAGCCCGGTGGCACGTTATGCTGATGACTTTCATTAACCACCTCCAGATGATCAGGATCAAAAGCCTCCGCCAACTTTTTTTCTATTGCCTGCTGAACAATCATAGCTATTCCACTCTCGCCAAAAGATAGTAATTATAATCGATTAACACTCAGCCGGGTTAGAAGCGCTGGCGCAAAAAAAACAAATCCATTGCCTTAATTATTGCAGCGTATTTATATAGCAACTAATCAATAAGTGGACACATCTACTGTTCGGGGGCAAAATCTCTGCTCCGACTAAAAATAATTAATAATCAATGGAGATAATAATGACTCCCGATGCAAATACCCCCGTGGTTATCGGCGCTTCACAGTTTACTATTAAGGAAAAGAACCCTGAAAAATTTCTCGATCCGCTGCAAATGCTGGTGCGCATTGCCAAGGAGTCTGCTGAGGATTCTGGTATCGGAGAAAAACTCATAAAAAACATCGATACCGTAGCAGTAGTCAATGTTGCCGGATGGACACCAGACAATGCACCAGGACTGGTGGCAGAAGCCTTGGGTGTCACAGCCACAACTGAATTAACAACGGAGGTCGGCGGAGAACTGGCGCTGACATTAGTCAACAATGTAGCTGAGCGTATTAAAGCCGGGTCGAGTCAAGTCGCATTTATCGCGGGCTCCAACAATCTAGCTCAAGCCACGCAAGCCATGAAGCAGCAAGTTCCCATTGAATGGCCAAAAGGTGGCAATGGCGCTCCCGAGCGAATTGGGGCAACTACACCTGGAAACTCTGACTTAGAAAAACACTACGGCATTAATGCCCCAACCAATGTCTACCCGATGATCGAGAATGCATTGCGAGCGCGACGTCAGCGAGGCATCGATGAGCATCAGCAGAAGATCGGTGAATTAATGCACCGATTCACCAAGGTCGCCGCCAGTAACCCCCATGCCTGGTTTCCAATCGAACGCAGTGTTGAAGAAATCACCACGGCAAACGAAAGCAACCGAATGATTTCGTTCCCCTATCCCAAATATATGAATGCTGTACTCAACACCGACCAGGCTGCCGGCATTTTTATCGTTTCCCAGGCGATTGCTAATCAACTCGGCGTGCCTCAGGAAAAACGTGTGTATTGGTGGGGTGGTGCCAATACCTATGAGCGATCCTGGTTTATCAGTGAGCGCGGAGCGATTGGTGAATCACCTGCCTTAATGGAATGTGCCCAGCGCACCTATAAAAATGCAAATGTTACGCTGGATGACATTCAGCATATTGATTTCTACAGTTGTTTCCCGGTTGCCGTGGAGCTCGGCTGTGAAGCCTACGGTATTGCAGAAGATGACCCCAGGGGTCTGACAATAACCGGAGGCCTGCCCTATGCTGGAGGCCCCGGCAATAACTACCCTATGCACTCCCTGGCCACCATGATTCAACGGCTGCGCCAACACCCCGGCGACAAGGGCTTGGTAACTGGCAATGGCTGGTACGTTACCAAGCATTCAGCCACGGTGTGGAGTACTGAACCTAATCCAAACACACCGACTTCTGCCCCGGGCACAGAGCCCACCACAGGCCCTGAGCCGCTACCCGTAATCGAGACAGCTAATGGCGACGCAGTTGTCGATTCCTATACTGTAAACTATTCAAGGGAAGGTAAACCTGAGCAGGGCATTGTATTGGGGCACCTGGTGTCGAATGGCGAACGCTTTATCGCCAATGTCGAATCCGATAAGCGTGTGCTAGATGATTTTGTCGCCCAGGAAGGCGTAGGAAGATCGGGAAAAGTAACTCACCGTGAAGACAGGAATATCTTCACACCTGCTTAAAGCACTATGGCTAACAAGGTGAAAATCAGCACAACTGTATAAAACACGTTGTTCTGATTTTCACCTAGAAAAGCACTTGAGCCTTACTTGGGCGGCATTCGCATAGACGCATCGATGCGAAGTGTTTCACCATTGATATAAGAATTTTCCATCAAATGAACAGCTAGCGCAGCAAACTCAGGTGGGTTACCCAGGCGCCCAGGAAACTGGGCATGGGCTGACAAGCCATCGCGCATTTCATCAGTGGCCTTGGCCATCATTTCAGTGTTAAAAACGCCAGGGCAAATGGTGTTAACACGAATACCGAGCTTACCGAGATCACGAGCAATAGGTAAGGTCATACCAATAACTCCGGCTTTACTCGCAGAATAAGCCGCCTGCCCAATCTGTCCATCCAGACCAGCTACCGAGGCGGTATTAACAATAACGCCACGTTCACCATCTTCTGTGACTGGTTCATTATTTTGCATTTCATTGGCCGCTAACCGTAAAACATTAAAGGTGCCAATCAGGTTCAAATCAACGACAAACTTAAAAGCATCTAGCGGAAACGGTCCATTGCGACCCACCGTACGCATCGCCATACCGGTACCAGCACAGTTAACGCAGATATGAATAGCTCCAAAGGTTTCCTTGGCCAGGGCAATGCCTGCCTCTACTGAAGCTTCATCTGTAACATTAACAATAGCGGCTATGCAGTTATCGCCCAATTCGTCGGCAACTTTATTAGCCAGTTCTTCATTAATATCAAACATTACGACTTTGGCGCCCTTCTCCAACAACAAGTTTGTTGTTGCTCGGCCAAGACCCGATGCACCGCCTGTTATGATTGCTACCTTATCTTTTACATCCATTTTACTAATCACCTTGAATTAATATCAGAAAATTTGGCCGCCCAGTGTACAAAATACTGGAAGAAATCCAAAGTTCCCGGCCAAGCTGGCATAGCTTACTTGAGTAAACATGCGGAACAAATAGCAAAATCGGTCAAAAGCGCCGATTGTCTATTTGTAATATAGTCGTTGTTGCGCTCTCCAGTCAGAACTATACTTGGGGTGTCCAAAGCGAGAAATGGTTAAAAAGATGGAAAATCTCTACGACATCTATTTCGCTGGCAATCTTGTCGAAGGAGTCAGCCAGGAGCAAGCTCGCAGCAATGTCGGCGCGCTGTTTAAAGCCGATGAGAAAACACTGGATGCACTTTTCTCAGGTAAGGCACAGCTGCTCAAAAAGGGAATTGATAAAGCCAGTGCTATAAAGTACAAAGCAGCGATGCATAAAGCTGGGGCAATGATCACTGTTCGGGCCCATCGTGCTGAAACAACTACGGACACCACCACAGCATCCAACCCCCAACCCCAGAGCAAGTCCCAACCTGTCAAAACCGCAAGTCTAGCTGATTCTAATCATTTGAGCCTGGCTCCGGCTGGCAGTGATGTACTAACTGAAGACAAGCGCCATGTTATTGACGCCCTGGAAATTGATACCAGTAACCTGCAAATGGAATCACCCTTTAGCGAGCCAGAGATCGACACCACCCCTCCACCCCCGGCTCCGGATACCAGTCATATCAGTATTGCCCCAGTAGGAGAAGATATCCCGCATCTGGAATCTAACCAAGTATTAGTCGAACCCGATATCAGCAACATTTCATTGTCTCCAGAGGGTACCGATTTCAGCGACTGTCACGGTGATGACCTGCCAATAATGGAACCCGATATCACAGGCATAAGTATTGCCCCCAGTGGCAGTGACCTGATTGAAGACGAATACAAAAAACCCGACCCTCCCCCTCCACCGAGCACCGATCACTTGCAATTAGAATCGGAAAAGTCAGGGAAGGCGGACTTTGGCAATAAGCCCAGGGTGATTGTCTGACAGTTCAATATGCCCCTGATGGGCTGACAACACGGCCTGCACCAAACTCAATCCAAGGCCATTGCCCGGATATTTACTGCGACTGCTTTCCAATCGAAAGAAACGCTGAAACACATTCTCCCTATCCGCCGCGGGAATACCTGAGCCATTATCGGCCAGCCGTAACTCTATGCCACCGCCAGTAACAGACTTCAGGTTGAGTTCAATCAAACCTTGGTTATCAGTATATTTAACTGCATTATCAAACAAATTTGCCATCATTTGAAAAAGTAAATCTCGATCTCCCACTACGCTCAAATCTTTTTCTACCTCTAGTAAAACCTGAATTGCTTTCTCCTGAGCCAGTGGCTCATAGAGTTCAACAACATCATCTACCAGTTTAGTAAAATCTACTTTTTCAAACTGAGAGCGTCGATTGCCAGCTTCCAGCTGCGCAATTCGCAACAATGCCGCAAAGGTTGCCAACAGACCATCTGACTCTTCTATGAGCTCCTGTATTTTGTCTTGACTGTCGCCATCAAACTGGTCGCGTAATTGGGTCAAATGGTTACGCATTCTGGTCAAGGGTGTACGCAAATCGTGAGCAATATTATCCGAAACATTTTGCACACCAAGCATCAATGACTGAATACGGTCTAGCATACTATTGAAATGTAAAATCAAGCGGCGCATATCGCCACGACTATCCCCGACATCTATTCGTTGGGAGAGATCACCAGTGACAATAGATTGAATCTCAGCATTGACAGTCTCTAGTCGTCTCTCCGCAACAATACTGGCGATTATTGCACCAAAAAAACCAAAAAATATTGTCGCGACCATACTACGAAATAAAATACGTAATACCAAAGAGGCATTTTCGTACACCTCCTCAATATGCCTGGCAGCCATGACCCGGTAGCCGTTATCCAGACTCCGAGTGCGAGCAATATAATCAACGTGAGAGCCTATCTGTATATCAAATTCAAAGTTGACCCAATCCTGGGCAAACTCTCTGTAATTAGGCCAAGCCTCCATGTTGCCACTTATTTTTTGGTCATCGCTATCAACCACAATATAGAAATATTTATTAAAAAATCCCCTCTGGGTCTGGTCGTCAATATACTGGTTTAGGCCGGGCATACCCTGGCCACTGTAAATCAACCCCATGGTATCAACCTCATCTGTAATTGACTCGTTAACCTCAAGAAACTGGTTGTAGGAATAAATTAAATAGAGAAAAATCAACACCAGAAAAACAGCCGCACTAAGGCCAGCAACAAACAGTGAAATGTATCGGAAGGTATAGCCCGTTAAGGCTTTAGCAAGAATCATCCAGGGTGTAACCCTCCCCGCGCACGGTCTTGAGCAGAGATTTCTCAAAGCCCTTATCCAGCTTTTGTCGCAGTCGGCTTATATGAACATCAATGACATTTGTTTGCGGATCAAAGTGATAACCCCACACATTTTCCAACAACATTGACCGGGTAACCACCTGCCCTGCATTTTTCATCAGGTACTCTAAAAGCTTATATTCTCGCGGCTGCAAATTAAGCACATCACCCGCCCGACAGACTTGCTGTGTTAACAAATCCATCACCAGATCACCTACCTGCAACTGTGTCTCGGGACTATTTGAACTCATTTCCTGGCGTCGTAACATCGCTTCAATTCGCGCCTGTAATTCAACAAAAGAAAAAGGCTTAACCAGATAGTCGTCGCCACCAGCTCTGAGTCCCTTGACCCGATCGTCTACCTCGCCCAAAGCGCTGAGGATAAGTACCGGTGTTTGATCGCCTGCGTCACGCAGAGAACGAATAATACTCAAACCATCAACATTCGGTAGCATCCGATCTACTACCAGCACATCGTAACCTCCACGACTAGCAACAAGTTGCCCCTCTTGCCCGTCATCGACGTGATTTACCTGAAAACCATTTTCTCGTAGACCACGACTAATAAAATCAGCCACTGACTGGTCATCTTCTATCAGTAATAAGCGCATGCCTTTCGCCTGCAGCATTTAGGAGCATT
>Ga0055584_100002430_pt1 | contig 18396 bp, 14 predicted proteins | sample OSDHelmetaG_FD_58716 | JGI IMG/M metagenome (GOLD analysis project Ga0055584, IMG submission 58716) | Pelagic marine sediment microbial communities from the LTER site Helgoland, North Sea, for post-phytoplankton bloom and carbon turnover... | ecosystem: Environmental > Aquatic > Marine >... | reverse complement strand
GTGGGAGTGGCATAAACCCTTGTTTGAAAAAGCCAAAGCATTAGGTATTACCATTTTCAGCTCGCCCTTTGATTTTACCGCGGTGGATTTATTAGAAGATCTAGATGTACCAGCTTATAAAATAGCGTCTTTTGAATTGATTGATTTGCCCCTAATAAAGCGCGTTGCCGAAACAGGTAAACCCATGATCATGTCTACGGGCATGGCGAATCAAACAGAAATACAAGAAGCGATTGATTGTGCTCGTGAAAATGGGTGTAACGAGCTGGTGGTTTTGCATTGTGTGAGTGGTTACCCCGCACCTGCTGAGCAATACAATTTGCGTACTATTCCTGATATGGCGGAACGCTTTAATGTGCTAACTGGCCTTTCCGATCACACCATCGACAACGCCACTGCAGTGACCTCCGTCGCATTGGGTGCATGCCTAATTGAAAAACACGTAACCCTCGATAGAACAGGTGGCGGCCCTGACGATAGCTTTTCATTAGAGCCAACAGAATTGGCAAAATTATGTAAAGATACGTACACTGCGTGGCAATCTCTAGGTAAGGTAAATTACGAAACAACGACTGCAGAGCAAGCGAATATAAAATTTCGTCGCTCATTATATGTAGTAAAAAATATCAAAGAAGGCGAACTATTTACTCTTGATAATGTCAAAAGTATTCGGCCGGGCTATGGGTTAGCGCCTAAATACTACTTTTCTGTATTAGGAAAAAGAGCTAAAAAAGCCATTACAGCAGGGACAGCATTGACAAGTTCATTGTTTGATCTTTAAACACTTTAATGATTTTGCTCAAAGGTTATGTTGATGTCTTAAAAAAAGCGTTGCAAATTGTATAAATTATATGAATTGTGCAAAAAAAAAGGTAATATGCGCGTTTTCATTATCAGGTACTGCGTATTAGTGCTAACGGGTTGAATTGGAATTCAATAAGCTTTATTGATTATTTGATAGGGCATGTACCTAAAAACATAATATTAGAAGTAAATAGCTATTAATTAAAATTATCATCAAACATAAATGATGTTAAAGTTATTTTTTAATTAATAAGTGTAAGTTGCTTATTTTAAACAGATTTTATATTTATGCAGCCTTTTTATTTGTTTTCTTGATGTGGTAAAGTTAACTTTTTCATGGCGTCACTTTTATAATAAAAGTAAATCTATTAATAAAGAGTAGACGAATTAATAGATTAAATTCATCTGGTATAACATAAAAGAAGTCTTATTTTTTTATTGTTGCTGTAACGTTTTTATTTTTAAATAAGTAGGGCTTCCCATTAATACTGTCATTAACTTAACGCTTATATTTTTGTTTGCTTTATCTATGCTTTTCTTTTTAAGGAAAGTCGCTAAGCACCCTATGGTGGGATTAGTGGATAAACCAAATGAAAGAAAGTTTCATAAAGGCGCTGTACCGTTAGTGGGCGGCATTTCTATTTGCCTTTCAATTCTATATTTCCTATATAACAACCCCGCCATTTTGCCACATTCTATGTTGTATTCATTAAGTATTATGGTATTAGTTGGAGTGGGAGCGCTTGACGATAAATTTGATATCAGTTTTAAGTTACGTTTAGTGGTACAAATTGCTCTGGCTATTGTGGTCATGCTATATGCTGATTTTCAGTTAGTTAACTTAGGGAATTTTTTAGGTTTTGGCTACGTACATTTACCCCTTCCCATTGGTGGTATTATTACTGTGTTTGCTGTTCTAGGGGCTATTAATGCTTTTAATATGGTCGATGGTATTGATGGTTTGTTAGGTGGGCTGGCGTCAGTTACCTTCGGCGGGTTAGGCGTTTTATTTTTAATGCACGGTAGTTTGAACTTAGCTTATTTGTGTTTAGTGTTCATTGTGATCATGTTGCCGTATATTTTACTTAATCTAGGTCTGTTAGGTCGTCGTCGTAAAGTCTTTATGGGTGATGCTGGTAGCATGTTGATTGGCTTTACTGTGATTTTTTTATTAATCGTCGCGACGCAACCAGCAACGGATAAAGAAATACTTAGACCAGTGACCGCACTGTGGCTCATTGCTGTGCCATTGATGGATATGGCTGCTATTATGCACCGTCGATTACGCCGTGGCGACAGCCCGTTTAAACCAGATAGAGAACATTTACACCATATATTTCAACGCATTGGTTATAATTCAAGACAAACATTATTGATTATCTGCGGCATTGCTTTAGTGTTTGCGGCGATTGGAATTACAGGGGAAGTACTTAAAATACCTGAATCCATTATGTTTTATTTATTTGTTGTCTTTTTTGCCCTTTATGCAGTGTTGCTTAATTATATATGGCGGGTAGTGAAGCGTATTCGTTGTGTGAAGAGGTTATATAGGTTTAAACGAAGTATTCGATAATTAATATTTGATACTTTTTTAATAGCCTCTTAGTATTCATATCTAAATTAAATATTATATTGCGGTATTTTCGGAATTATTTTGAAAAGAGTATTAAATGGAAAAGAAAAGCCAAAATTTTTTAATTAGCGATGACCTAAGAAATGTTTTAACTAATTGGTTTGCTTTATTATTGCTACAATCTGGCAATTATTTAGTACCTTTACTTCTTACTCCATATTTAATTTTAGTGTTAGGTATTGAAGCATTTGGTGTCTTAAGTTTTGTCATCGCTGTTAATGTGTTTTTTAGAACTTTAGTTTCTTATGGTTTTGATCTCACAGCTACAAAAATGATAGCAGAAGCTTCAGAAGATGCTTCTAAGGTAAGCCAGATAACACTCAATGTTATTTTTTCAAAACTATTCCTTATGGCTACCTGCTTTATTTTTTTATGTTTTCTTGTGATTTTTTTCTCTGTGTTTAATGATAATTGGGAACTTCTTTTTTGTTTCTTTACTTTAGTTATTGCTGATGTGTTTTTTCCTTTGTGGCTTTACCAAGGAATGCAAAAAATGAGATCTTTTACTTTTTTTAAATTATTAAGTCGATTTGTTTTTGTTGGTTTAACTATTTTATTTGTAAAATCAAGTGATGATATATTATTAGTGCCAATCATAGAAGGTAGCGTTGCAATTGTAATTTCTGTTTTATGTTTATTATTAGGTTATAAAAAATTCTCTCTAATTATTATTTGGCCAACATTGAAAACTATCAAATTTATTTTACATGAATCTTTTCATGTGTTCTTATCAAAAGTTTCGGTTTTATTTTACACTAAATTTAATATAGTTCTATTGGGTGTGCTTACAACACCTCTTATGGTCGGTTATTACTCTGTTGCAGAAAAAGTTTATATGGCGACAAGAGAGATGTTTAACCCTATTATACAAGCTTTTTTTCCTTATCTATCCAAAAAAAGATTACAACAAAAATGTGAGTATAATAAGTTTATTAAAATATCTTTTTTTGTTATTTTAACTATGCTTGGAAGTTGTTCTGCTTTGTTATATTTCTTAGGCGATCATGTTCTTTATTTTTTATTGGGTGAAACCAATACATATACCCAAAATTTATTGTCGATTCTTTCTATTTGTTTGATTTTTGCGGTAGGAAGGTTTTTATCAACAATATTGGTTATAGAGAATAGGGGGAAAGTACTCTCTAAATTAACTTTATACACGGTGTTAATTAACTTAATTATAGTGTACCCGTTAATTAGTCAATATGAAGCGCTTGGGCTTGCCTTTTGTTTTTTAATTGTTCAAGTCTTTCATTTTATAATGCAATTAAGTGCAAATAAACATATTTTTTCTAGGTGAGTAATGAGATTCCTCAAAAGACTGTATTTATATTTTCAAAAAAAAATTACTTCTGCAAATAAATTAGCAAAAATACAAGGAGTCTCTTTAGGAGATAATTGTAAATTAAATAAGAGTATATCTTTTGGTAGTGAGCCTTATTTAATTGCATTAGGAGACAACTTTTACTGTTCAACAGGCATTAAATTTATTACACATGACGGGGCTATAAATGTGTTACGAAATTTATACCCTGAATTATCACAAGCGGATGTGTTTGGCCGGATTGAAGTCGGTAATAATGTCTTTTTGGGGTGTAATGTAATTGTTCTTCCGAATACAACTATTGGTGACAATGTAATTGTTGGTGCTGGTGCTATTGTGCGTGGAAACCTAGAAAGTAATTCGGTTTATGCAGGAGTACCTGCCAAAAAATTAATGACGATTTCCGAGTATAAAAGTAAAGTTGAGTCTAGGGTTGTATTTAGTAAATATATGTCTAGCGAAAAGAAAAAAAGTCTATTAAAAAGTTTGTTTTAAATTTGAAACATAAGATATTTTCTATATTTACGGTAAATGGTTTAACACCCAGTTCATTTCTTTTTATTTTATAAAATAGGTTGTTAACTAGTGGCTAAAATACAATATATGGAAAATAAAGCATGACACTCAGCTCAAATAACTTTTGGTTAAAGTTTTTGCTTGTTTTTTCACTCTTTATTTTATCTTTAGAGAACCATGGGCCAAATCGACTTCTTCTGGTTATTTTGCCATTTTTTGTTTTCATTTTTTATTTTTTTTATGGGAAGAGTAATTTAAGTCCTATATTAGCTTTATTAAAAACAGTTTTCTTTGTTTCTATACTTTCAACCCTTTCCTATTTCTCTTTTTTTTCTTATAAAGAAAATATGGCAACATATTCATCTTTTGATTTTTTATACACTACTATATTTAAACTTTTAGTCGTATTTCTTTTTTATAATGTCATAGGAAAAAATAAAGAATTCCTTATTCAAATAATTGGATGTGTTATGTTATTGCACGTCTCTATATTTTTTATTCAATTTTTTATTGTTTATATAAGCGGTACATATATAGATTTTTTAGAGCCTTTTACTGGCGAAACTGCTCGCTATACTTGGTCTGTTGCATTTCCTTTTATTGGTAAAACATATCGTCCAACAGGGTTTTTTAATGAACCATCAACATACTTATCTATTGCTTTTAGTTTATTAGCTATAAAGTATTTTTTAAGTAGAAAACTATACTTAGTTGATAAATTTGTTTTGCTTAGTTTTGTTTTAAGTTTATCTTTTGCGTCAATTGGAGTATCAATATTATTTTTATTGATAGTTAACCTTAAAGGCAAAAATCTTTATAAGTTTCTTCCCTTTTTTTTAATCATATTTGTAACACTAATTCCTATCGTTATTAGTGTGTTCATAGCAAGGACATCCGGCGACTATGATGCGCTTGGTATTCGGTTACAATTGTTTAACTTAGTCTTTAATCAAAATGTATTGGAGCTATTTTTAGGTAATGGCCCAGTTGGCGTTCCTTCATCACTCGCTTATTTTTATGAATTAGGAAAAACTTCATGGGCGAAAGAAGGGATTGCTGCAATTAATGATAATGGGCTTGCATTGTTCATTTTTATTAAATTTGGTGCGATTGGTTTAATTCTTTGTATTGTATACGTCACCATTAAAGTGAAAAAAATTATCCCTTTAATGTGTTTTTTGTTGATATTTATCACCAAATTAAAGTTTACAAGTTTTATTTTTATATTTGCTATTTTTGCAATTATTATTTTTGGTGGTAAACAAAAAAATGAGATATAGTTTTTTAATCAATGGGTTAATTGGTGGCGGAACAGAAAAAGTATGTAAGCTACTTGCTAATGAATTAAGTATAAAAGGTCATTATATTACATTGTATGTCTTCGACAATGAGACTAGAGAACGTTTTAATTTACATCAAAATGTAAACCTTATTTTTCTTGGTAAAAAAAATTCTTTAGCGTCTTTTAGTGTTTTAAAGCATTTAATACCTCACATTAAAACGGCTTCTATTTTAGTTTTTAATCATGAGCTCGCTTTATCTTTATTTTTTGCAAAATTAGCTACTCGTAGTCCGATAAAAATTATTTCTAGGATGAATAATACCTTTTCAATGACAATTAAGTTCAAACGTTTTACGTATCGAATTGTGGTTAATCTTTTAATGAAAATATTTTATCGTTATATGGATCATTACATATTTCAATCTGAAGGTATTAAAGCTGATTTAGTTGAAAACTATAGTGTTAAAGGGGATTCCACTTTATTACCAAACCCTATTGATATTCCTCAAGGGGGGGATAAATCTGCAAATAAAAATAAAATATTATATGTAGGAAGGCTAGTTAAACAGAAAAATATTAAGGATTTACTTGATGTTGTTCATTCAATTGTAAGTATTAACCCTGCAATTTTATTAACTATTGTGGGTGATGGTCCTGAACGGAGTGATCTAGAACAATATGTACTAAAATTGAATTTAAATAATAATGTTAATTTTGTTGGTCAAACTCAACAAGTCCAACAATATTATTTAGAGTCAAGCCTTACCTTATTAACGTCCTTTAATGAAGGATTTCCTAATGTGTTATTAGAGTCAATAGCGAATGGAGTTCCTGTTGTTTCTTACGATTGTCCAAGTGGTCCATCCGAAATAATTCAAAACGGTATAAATGGTTTTCTTGTTGAATACTTAAATAAAGTTGACTTAGAAAAACGGATAATTGAAGGATTAAATTATCATTGGGAGTTTAATCTATTGATTAAAAGTATTCATCGATTTCGAACAAAATCAGTTGTATTGAGTTATGAAAATTTATTAAGCCAATATGAGAAAGGTTTATAAAAAATGACAGGTAGAAATTTTTTTAAAAAGTATAAAAAGTTAATATTATTTGCATTAAAAATATTATTTATTGTTCCTTTTCCGTTAAGGCTTTTTCTTTTTGATTGTCTTGCTGGAGCTCCCGGAAAAATTGGAGTTGGACTGAGATACTTATTATTAAGAACATTATGTTCTTCATGTGGTGATAATGTTTATATAGGACGTTGGTGTTCTTTGAAAAATATAAACAAACTTATTATTGGAAACAATGTAAGCGTACATGATTATTGCTATTTTGATGCCAAGGGGAATATAGAAATTGGTGATAACGTATCAATCGCTCACAACTCAACGATACTATCATTTGAGCATTCTTTTTCGGATTTTACTCAGCCTATTAAATATCAACCTCTTGAATATGGAAAAGTGTTAATTAACGATGATGTATGGATAGGTTGCGGATGCCGTGTTTTGTCTGGAACTATCATTTATAACCGAACAATAGTAGGTGCAAATTCAGTTGTAAAACATCAAATTGGTCCAGGTGTTTATGTTGGTAGTATTGCCAAAAAAGTAAAGGATTTTAGATGAAGCTCATTTTTGCTCATGATCATATATTTAAATTAACTACTAATGGTGATTTTTATTCCCCCGGTAAGTTAAATAATCAAAGTTTTTCTAGGTATTTATCCCTTTTTTCATCGGTGACTATTGTTTCTAGAGCTGAAAATACAAGCGATAAACAAGCTGAGCAATACAATAAAATAGATGATAAAAATATTAATTTTATAGCTTTTGATAATCAGTCTAATCTAGTTAATCGCTTTATAAAACGCCCTTATTATAAGAGAAAATTAAAAAAAATTATTAGTCATTACGATGCTGTAGTCGTTAGACTCCCTAGTGAAATTGGTTTTTTATGTGCTGAAGTGGCTTTGTCACTTAATATTCCATATGTATGTGAAGTGGTTGCTTGCCCTAAAGATGCAATGAAGGGGTTTAATTCATTAAAAGGGATGCTTTATTCTCCTATTATAGTTTCTTCTATGAGGACTTATGTTAAAAAAGCTGCTGGGGCATTGTATGTGACGGATTCATTTTTACAAAAAAGATATCCCTGCTTAGGCTTCTCTCGCAAAGCTTCTAATGTTGAAATATCTGAGGTTAATAAATTAAAAAAATCATACAATATTGAAGAAAAAACTCACATTAAAATTGTTCTAACGGGGCATTTGGATAGTGTGCATAAAGGTTATGATACTGCTTATGCGGCAGCTAAATTTATCAATGCTAGTTTAATTAATAGGAAAATTGAATTTATTTTCATTGGTCCTGGAATTAAATTTAAGAAGGTATTAAATCTTCAAAATGTCTCTTTTAATTTTACAGGTGCATTAAAACCATCAGAAGTTATTAAGTGCTTAGACAATGCTGATATATATATACAACCTAGTAACCAAGAAGGCCTACCTAGAGCAACCATTGAAGCAATGAGCCGGAGATTGCCTTGTATTGTTAGTAATGCAGGTGGCCTTCCTGAGCTAATTGATAAAAGGTTTGTTCATAATGTTAATGATCATACTCGTTTAGCAAATAAAATTATTGATTTGATTTCTAATAATGCTCTTTATCAAGAGCAATCTGATTTAAATGCTTTGAAATCAGAAAGGTTTATATCTAATCAATTGACTTCAATTCGAAATAGTTTTTTTTCTCAATATCAAAAATTATTGTTAACGGATTAAACTTTTTGTGTAACAAGTGTTAAATATTTTTATAAAAGGCTTTTCGATGTCACGATGTGAAAAAATAGGTATTTCTGCAAACACAAGCTGGTATTTATATAATTTCAGAAAAAATACTATTCTTGCTTTGATTAAACAGGGATATCAAGTTATCAGTATTGCCCCTAAAGATGATTATTCAATAAAATTAATTGAATTAGGATGTGAGTTTATAGATATTAACATTGATCAAGGAGGCACAAATCCAATAAAAGATATTCAAACTTTTGTTCATTTTTATAAACTATACAAAAAATATGATATTGATGTTGTACTTAACTTTACTCCTAAAAATAATATTTACAGTACCTTAGCTGCTCATTTTAACGGAGTGAAATCGATTAATAATATTGCGGGCTTAGGTATTTTATTTATCAATGAAAGTATAACCGCTAAAATTGCTCGTTTTCTCTATAAAATAAGCCAATCTAAAGCTTCAATGCTTTTCTTTCAAAATGAAGATGATCGACGTTTATTTTTAGATAAAAAAATTACAACTAATATTCCCACCGATAGGCTTCCAGGTTCTGGTGTTGATCTCTCGCGTTTTATATTATCTCCTGCACCAGATAATGGAACAGTTAAATTTTTATTAATAGCTAGAATGCTTTATGACAAAGGGATTCAGCAGTATGTTGATGCTGCGAAGCATTTAAAAAATATATATGGTAATAAAATTGAATTTCAACTTTTAGGTTTTCTTGATGTCAATAACCCATCTGCGGTATCATCCGCGGATATGAAAAAATGGGTTGATGAAGGAACGGTTAATTATCTTGGTACTTCTGATAATGTCGAGCTAGATATTGCAAAAGTAGATTGCATGGTTTTACCTTCTTATTATCGAGAAGGAGTTCCGAAATCTTTACTTGAAGCGGGGGCAATGGGGAAACCCATTGTGACTACCGATAATGTTGGATGTCGGGAGACAGTAGATGATGGTGTAAATGGGTTTCTTTGTGAACCTAGATCGAGTGCAAGTTTGAGCGAAAAACTAGAGCGAATGATCATTATGACGCATGCTGAACGTTTGAGTATGGGTGAGAAAAGTCGCGAGAAAATTCAAAATGAATTTGATGAGCAAGTGGTCATTAATAAATATATTAACTCGATCGAAGTTTGTCTTAGAGAAAAATAATTTTAATTATACGGAAAATCTGAAATGAAATATCTTGTAACTGGCGTTGCCGGTTTTATTGGTTCGTGTGTTGTTGAAAGACTTTGTGAATTAGGACATCAAGTTATTGGTATTGATAATATTAATGATTATTACGATGTCAATTTAAAAGATGCTCGTTTAAAACGAGTAGAACATGAATTATTTACTTTTATTAATCTCGACTTGGCTGATCGAGAGTCTATGACAGCTTTGTTTGCAGAGCATCAATTTGATCAAGTTATTCATTTAGCTGCTCAAGCAGGGGTTCGTTATTCTATTGAAAACCCAATGGCTTATGCCGACTCTAATTTAGTAGGGCATCTTAATATTCTTGAAGGTTGTCGACATACAAAAGTGAAGCATTTAGTTTATGCTTCTTCTAGTTCTGTTTATGGTCTGAATAACAAAGTCCCTTTTGCAACTTCAGATACTGTCGATCATCCAATTTCTTTGTATGCTGCGACTAAAAAGTCAAATGAATTGATGGCCCACTCTTACTCGCATTTATATGATATCCCTACAACAGGATTACGATTTTTTACCGTTTATGGTCCATGGGGGCGTCCTGATATGGCACCTTATATCTTTACTAAAAAGATACTTGCAGGTGATGTTATTGATATTAATAATAATGGAGATATGTGGCGAGACTTTACATACATTGATGACATTGTTGAAGGGGTTATTCGAATTACAAATGTTATTCCAACGCGTGATGATAAATGGACGGTAGAAGGAGGAACACCTGCTTCAAGTTCTGCTCCATACTCCGTTTATAATATCGGGCATGGTAGCCCAATTAATTTGATGAAGTTTATTGAAGCAATCGAAAGTGAATTAGGGGTTGAAGCCAAGAAAAACTTCCGTGGAATGCAAGCTGGTGATGTTTATCAAACCTATGCTGATACTCAAGATCTTTTTAAGGCAACAGGGTACAAACCTCAAGTCGGTATCAAAGAAGGTGTGGCTAAGTTAGTGACTTGGTATAAAGAGTTCTACGGTGTATAAATTTTAAAGGTAAATAATTGAATGAAAATTGCAATTGCAGGTACAGGTTATGTTGGTCTTTCTAATGCAATGTTGTTGGCGCAGCACAATGAAGTGGTTGCTGTTGACATTATTGAAGAGAAAGTCACATTATTAAATAATAAAAAATCACCTATTGTTGATACTGAAATAGAAGACTTTTTATGCAATAAACCACTTGATTTTATAGCGACAACTGATGCATCTTTTGCCTATGTAAATGCTGATTATGTGGTTATTGCAACACCAACTGATTATGACGCAGAAACCAACTACTTTAATACTAACTCTGTAGAAACAGTGATTAAACAAGTTATGTCTATTAATCCAAATGCGGTGATGGTCATTAAGTCAACAGTACCAGTAGGGTATACACAGGAAATTAAAGCAAAACTAAACTGTGATAATCTTATCTTTTCCCCTGAGTTTTTACGTGAAGGTCGTGCCTTATACGATAATTTATATCCTTCTCGTATTATCGTTGGTGAACGCAGTGAACGAGCTAAAGTTTTTGCTGATTTGCTCGCTCAAGGGGCTTTAAAAGAAGATATAGATATTCTTTTTACGGATTCAACTGAAGCCGAAGCGGTTAAACTGTTCTCTAATACTTACTTGGCATTACGTGTCGCTTATTTTAATGAGCTAGATACCTACGCAGAATCAAAAGGGCTAAATTCTCGTCAAATTATTGAAGGGGTAGGCTTAGATCCCAGAATTGGCTCGCATTATAATAACCCTTCCTTTGGCTATGGCGGTTATTGTTTGCCAAAAGATACTAAGCAATTACGTGCAAATTATGCTGAAGTTCCCAATAATTTAATTGGCGCTATTGTTGATGCGAATACAACACGTAAGGATTTTGTTGCTGATTCTATTATTGCTAAACAACCTAAAGTGGTTGGTATTTATCGTTTAATTATGAAATCAGGCTCAGATAATTTCAGGTCTTCAAGTATTCAAGGGATTATGAAAAGACTAAAAGCCAAAGGAATTGAAGTGGTGATTTATGAACCTGTATTACAGGATGAGCTATTCTTTAATTCTGAAGTCTTAAAGGATATTGAGCGTTTTAAATCAATTTCAGATGTCATTGTGTCTAATCGAATGGCCAATGAGTTATTGGACGTTAAAGATAAAGTCTATACAAGAGACTTATTTGGTGCTGATTAGCGTTAGGCTTCGTATTTTTTTGATTTATAGTGGGGTACTATCTTTATTGATATGCCCCTCTTTTTTAATATTATTAACGATATGTTTAAGAATTTAAATTTTAATGCATGATCTTGCTTTTATCTAACAATAATAATTAACTATATTCTAGATAAAGTTATTTAAGTCATATAATATTTACTGAAAAGATAATGGCATGACTTTTTTGTGCGCTGTTCTATACATGCATTAATTTATCTTTCCCTAATTTAATGAGATATTTATGGTCAATAAACAGTTACCGATTGTTAGTTCCTTATTGGTTTTTTTACATTCAGCAACATTATTGGCTACAGGTAAAAGCTATTCTTATATTGCATTATTACTATGTGTGATTGGATTATTTTTACTGCCTGTCACATTAAAATCAAAGCTACCTTCTGATTTTTATAAAATTTCATTTTCTTTTATCTGTTATTTTTTAATTACTGCATTATCTTTATTTTTGTTTGGTGGAAAATTGAGCAACTTAGATATGCCGGCCCGCACTATTCTGATTTTACCCGCTTTTATTCTTTTATTGCATTATCCGCCTAAAAAAGAGTGGGTATTTACTGGCGTTTTATTGGGAGCTTTTCTCGCTGGTTTGATTGCCATTTACCATTATTTTTTCTTACATTTACGGGCTTTTGTTATTGATGATTATATGGTCATTCAATCAGGTAATATGGCGATGTCATTAGGTATTTTTTCATTAATAATTGCCATTCAATACCTTAAGGAGAAACGTCTGTTATGTGTTTCCATTGCTTGTGTATGCGCATTCTTAGGAATATTAGCAAGTTTGTTATCAGGAGCGCGTGGAAGTTGGGTGGTCGCACCTTTTATTCTCTTTGGTTTACTTATTCTTAATCGTGAATTAATCACTAAGAAAATTGCTTTAATACTTACATTAATTGTTATTGCGAGCGCCGCTCTTTCCTATAGTATGGTTGAAAAGCGTATTCAAATCGCAATGCAGGATTTAACAAAATTTACTGAACAGGGTGATAGTCGTTCTTCATTAGGCGCACGTATTGAAATGTGGAAAAGTGGGTATTACACTTTTATCGAAAATCCTGTCTTTGGCATAGGTTATGAAGGAAGGCAAGCTTATAAAAAAAGTTTAGTGGATAGAGGTGTCGTCGCTCCAATCGTTGTTCGTTATACCCGGCTACATAATAGTTACATGGAAGAGCTGTCTGTTAAAGGTATTATTGGCTTTGCTACTTTATTATTATTTTTCGGTTGGCCATTATATTTAATTTGTAAACGTGGCAATTTAAAACACGATGTATTCACACAATTGGGGGTTGTGCATATTTTGTTAGTCATGGGGTATTCCGTAACACAAAATTATATTAACCATCACTCCGGAATGCTGCATTATTTGATGTATACAATTATTTTTTACTCACTTATTCACTTACAGGTAAAAAGTAAAAGCTAACCTTTGTTAGGTTTAAGTTTTTGAAAATGTTTTACACGTATTATATTTTTAAGTTAAGTGATTTTTTAATAACTTTATTGCAACTTTAAATTTGAAGCATATTTTTTGTGCTGATAGGGGTTTTTTTTGGAAAAAAAATATTTTAAGCACATTGATGGTTTGCGTGCTATCGCCGTGTTGATCGTTATTATTTTTCATTTAGATTTTAACTTTGTTCCTGGTGGCTTTGTTGGGGTAGACGTTTTCTTTGTAATAAGTGGTTTTCTTATTACTGGTCTTTTAAAAAGAGAGCTTGATTCAAGTGGTACTTTAAATTTAAAACTTTTTTATATTAAACGTTTTAAACGTTTAGCCCCTGCTTTTATTATAACGCTTCTGGTTACTTTTTTACTTTCTACTTTTGTTTTTTCTCCTACTCACTTACAACGAATTTCTGCTGCTTTAATTACTTCCATCTTTAATATTTCCAATATCTATTTTTGGCTTGAAGCTGATTATTTTGATATAAGTGCTCAATTAAAGCCTTTCTTACATACATGGAGTCTGAGTATAGAGTGGCAATTTTATTTTATATTACCTTCTCTTATGTTCTTTTTTTATAAAATAAAAGCATCAAAATATTTTTTACCTTTTTTGATTTTGACTATTTTAGTTAGTTTATTCTTGAATTACGGAGTAGCTAATGGAGATAGTGATCTTATAAATTTTTTATCGCTTTTTACATCGTCAGCAAATAATGAAAAAAGTACTCTTTTTTATTTACTACCATTTCGTATTTTTGAATTTTCTATTGGTGGTGCATTAGTCTGGTTGAATGTTTATAAATTACCAAAAAATATAATATATGATTTGTTACTTTGGATAGGGCTTGCTCTTATTGTATATTCAGCCTTAAATTTCGATCAAACAATTCTATTTCCTTATTGGTTTGCCTTAGCTCCTTGCTTAGGGGCTGCATTAATTATTTATTCAGGGGAAAAAGCTGTAACAAAAAAAATAATAAATAATAAAATAATGGTTGGAATTGGTTTAATTAGTTATTCCCTTTATTTGGTTCATTGGCCTATTATTGTTTTCTGGCGTTATATTGGTAATGAATTTGATTTTACAAGTAAAATTCAAATTCTTCTTCTGAGTGTTATCGTTGCTATTACACTCTATTTTTTTATAGAAAAACCATTACGAAAACCAGTACCATTTTCAAATAAATTCCGATTTGTTAGTTTTAGTACAGTCGTTCTTTTGCTTATTATTAGTTTACATGCAAATAAAAATAATGGATGGGAATGGCGATCGGATTCTTCATTAGTTAATCTTGAAAAAATGGATAATGCTAAAGATTTCCATCGGAAATATTATGGCGGGGCTGGGTACCCTTATTCGGGGCCTATTAAAACTAAATCACAACCAGATTTTATTATTTTAGGTGATTCTCATGGTAGACATTATGCTGAAGGCCTATTTAAACTTATCGCAAAACCTTATCATCTGTCTTTTTATATTAACTCTGGAACATCATGCTTGAATCTTCCTCACTTTACTCGCACAACAAAAGGTTATGACTGGAATAATATTTGCCCATCCGCCTTAAAAAGAGGGCTCGGATATATTAAGTTAAATAAAACTAAGCCGCCACTGGTGATAATCTCGCATTCTTGGAATGAGCAAATGGTACAAGCTGATTTATTAGATAAATCAGGGGTAAGAAAAAATGTAAAAATGAACGTTGAACTTGTTATTCAAGGTCTTTTAGAGTTAAAGACTGAAATAGGAGATTCACAACTCGTTGTCATTGGTAATGTCCCAAGAGCGGGAGTGAACCTTTATGATATATTTACTCGACCAAAACTTTTATTTGAGAAGAACTTTAAGCCTATGTATTATTTAACTCGTTCTAGACCCACTATTTCTGAAAGTTTTGAGCTAAATTTAAATACTCAAGAGCAAGCTTTAAAAGTTGATTCATTAGAATATACAAATAGAGCCTTAAAAGCTGCTGCAGAAAAAACTGGTAAATTTATATTCATAGATCCTTTCGACTATTTATGTGATAAAGAAAAGTGTCGCAATATTGATGAAGAAAAACATTTAATTTATTCTGACCGTGGCCACCTCTCTACCTATGGTTCAATATTTTTAGTTGGAAAAATTAAAAATCAGCTAATAGATCTCATCAATGAAAGATAGTTTTACTGCATTTTTTAAAGAAAATTTATTAATCATTTATTAGCGATATCCTTGCATAATATCTAACCAGGTTTAGAGTAATGGGATCTTTTTTATAAGGATCTCATTATGCAAATACTTCACCATGGTGCAGTTGAGGGTGTGACTGGTTCTTGCCATCAGCTAATTGTTGATCATCAAAATAGCGTGTTAGTTGATTGTGGGCTCTTCCAAGGAGCTGATACAAGGGCAAAGAGTGAACATGCAACGATCACCATTGATTTTGATATTAGCACGCTAAAAGCCCTGTTAGTGACGCATGCTCACATTGACCATGTGGGGCGTATTCCTTATTTATTAGCAGCAGGTTTTAATGGGCCAATTATGGCAACAGAAGCCACAGCCGCTTTATTACCGATGGTCATTGAGGATGCGTTAAAAATCGGTGTCACGCGTAATGCCTCTATTATTCAAGCTTGTTTATCACGATTAAAATCACAGTTGGTTGCACTCCCCTTTAAACAATGGCAACGCTTACCTATGATTGGCGATGCTTATGTTAAGTTTAAGTTTCAACCTGCAGGCCATATTTTAGGATCAGCTTACATCGAAGTAGATGTTAAAAAGAAGCAAAAGGGATCACAACGAATTATTTTTTCAGGCGATCTGGGGGCGACTTATTCTCCATTGCTTGCCGCGCCTAAAAGCCCTTATAAAGCAGATGTTGTGGTACTCGAAAGTACTTACGGCGATAAAAACCATCAAGGTCGTCGTCTACGAACAAAGGCGTTAGAGCGTGTTTTAGTTAAAGCAATTGCCGATAACGGCGTTGTGATCATTCCTGCGTTTAGTATTGGACGAACGCAGGAGTTGTTGTATGAACTCGAACAAATCATTGCTCACGCCAAAGTTAAAAAGTTGGCTGATATTGAGGTGATTGTAGATTCGCCCATGGCGGCTAAGTTTACACAATACTACCGGTCTTTTAAAAAACTGTGGGACGCCGAAGCGAAACAGCGTTTAAAACAAGGTCGTCATCCTTTAAATTTTGAAAGCTTATATACCGTTGATACACATGAAGAACACTTGCAAGTTATTGACTATTTAGCAAAGAGAGATAAACCCGCTATTGTGTTAGCAGCTAGCGGTATGTGTACTGGCGGGCGAGTAGTCAATTATTTAAAACGCTTTATTGGCGATGCAAAGGCCGATTTGCTGTTTGTTGGGTATCAAGCGAAAGGGACAACTGGTCAACAAATACAAAAGTACGGACCGGGTGGCGGCTATGTGATGCTAGAAGGTGAAAAGTATACTATTCAAGCCGGCGTACATACTATTTCTGGGTATTCAGCTCATGCTGATCAAGGTAACTTGTTAAATTTTGTGAAACGTATTCGTTATCAGCCTAAACAAGTTGTGATGGTGCATGGCGAACAAGCCGCTAAGCAAGCATTAGGTGACGCATTTTCTGTATTAGGGATACATGCAGTCATTGCGTCACATCGCACTAAGTGTTGAGCGGTATTACTTTGTAAGCGTTGGGCTTGTTGTTCAGTGTTCATAAAGCAACTTGATTGGTTGCGGGTATCTTGTATTATCTCTGCGTGAGGTACAGTCGTTAAATTTTTTTATTGATGTGTTATCGCTGTTTTTTAATTTCTTTTCCGCTGATTTTACAAGGTTTTTATGCATTACGATATTTTTAACGGCGATGCCGACGGTATTATTTCGCTTTTACAATTACGCTTAGCTCATCCAATGACTTCACAATTAGTTACAGGAGTGAAGCGCGACATTCAATTAGTTAAAACCTTGTCTATTACTGCACAAGATAGTTTAACTATTCTAGATATTTCCATGGAAAAGAATGCGTCAGCATTAGTTGCTGCGTTAGAGCAGGGCGTTTCTGTTTTTTATGCCGACCATCATCGTTGTGGCGAAATTCCAGCTCACCCCCAATTAACGGCATTAATCGATTTAGATGCAAATATGTGTACAGCTTTAATTGTCGATAAACACTTGCAAGGTCAATTTCATGATTGGGCTATTTGCGCCGCTTATGGTGATAATTTAATCGCAAAAGCAGATACATTGTCTGCTGCTGCTGGACATACTCAAGCGCAGTCGGCGTTATTAAAAGAACTGGGTACGTTAATTAATTACAATGGTTACGGTGCAACGATAGGTGACTTACATTACGACCCTGCTGATTTATACCAATCTTTATTACGTTACCCAAGTCCCTTTGATGTATTTAAGGACAAACAATCCCCTTATTATCAACTACAAGCTGCGTATCAAGCTGATTTAGATAAAGCATTAGCCATACCAGCGCTCCATCATGGTGAATTATTGTCAGTCTTTGAGTTGCCAGATGAAAAGTGGTCGCGTCGCATTAGTGGTGTGTACGGTAATTTGTTGGCGAATCAATCGCCGGATAGTGCCTTTGTTGTTTTAACTAATAATGCGCAGGGCGGGTATTTAGTCTCGTTACGGGCTCCGTTAAATAATAAACAAGGTGCTGGAGAGTTATGTAGCCAATTTGAAACTGGTGGTGGTCGTGCTGCGGCGGCAGGCATTAACCACTTACCTAAAGCGGAGTTAGTTGATCTGATTCGGGTGATTGAAACTTATTATGGTTAAATCAATGCTGAGTAATAAAGTGAAGATATTTTATGCACTCTTTTAGTGAATGTTGTAGGATCCTGAAAAGGGACTTGGTTGACACTTTATTCAATCAAATACGTTTAATTAGGTGTTAATGACGTTTTATTTGTATTTTATCAATAAGAATGGCGAATTTTGCATATTATCAGGTTACAAAAGGTAGAAAAATCCTTATACTGACGTGCTTTATTTTCAGGTGGCGACTTTTATTTCTATAAATAACGTCTTTCACCTACCAAGTAATGGCTCATTTGAGTGGTTACTTTACCGCTTAGTAATCGATGCTAAGAAAGGTATTATTAATTTTAACAGTGGATACAACGAGTTATGACTACAGTAAATTCTGAAAACAGCAAA
>Ga0055584_100002429_pt1 | contig 18400 bp, 14 predicted proteins | sample OSDHelmetaG_FD_58716 | JGI IMG/M metagenome (GOLD analysis project Ga0055584, IMG submission 58716) | Pelagic marine sediment microbial communities from the LTER site Helgoland, North Sea, for post-phytoplankton bloom and carbon turnover... | ecosystem: Environmental > Aquatic > Marine >... | reverse complement strand
TCCTGCTCGTTGTGACAGCCGGGCATGATCGAACCGCCGGAGACGATCAGGCCGGGATAGTTGAGGCGGGCTAGGGCCATGGCAAAACCGGGGCCGTTCTTGTCGCAGTTGTGCAGGCCAATCATGCCGTCGTAACCGTGCGCCGAGGTGACGGCTTCCGCGCCGTTGGCGATCATATTGCGCGAGGGTAGGCTGGCATTACCGCCCTCGTGGCCCTGGGTGATATTGTCGCTGACGGCGGGCGTGCCAAAGGGCAGGCCAATGAGGCCGGCGTCCTTACAGCCCTGCGCTATTTGTTTGGCCAATTCGTAGGCGTGCACATTGCAGATATTGCCGTCTAATAAGGGTGTGCCGATGCCGATCTGGGCGCGGTCGAAGTCCTCGTCGGTGAGGCCGAGGCCGTAGTAGAAAGCAGTGATGCTCTTTTGCCAGCCGTGCGTGAGTTGGTGGCTGTTCCAGTTGAGTTGGGCCATGGTGTAGTGCGCTCCTGTTGAAGTCTTTTGGATGTCTGCGCTATAGAGAAGGAAAACTTGGGGGCGGGGGCAAGTGCGCGAGACCGCCGCACCTCCGTATGCTACCCCCACGCGCGCCGAACAAATCGCCGTGCTCAAGGCGGGTTTGCCCATCGCGTTTTTTGACGGTCTGTGCGCCGAATTAGAAATAACGGCACAGGAGATGGCGAGCGTGCTCAATATCGCTCCGCGCACGTTGGCGCGGCGAAAAAAAGAAGGGCGTTTGCAAACGGCTGAGTCGGAGCGGCTCTACCGTCTGGGCGTGCTCTTTGAAAGGGCGGTTGTCGTGTTGGGAACAGCAGAGGAGGCGTGCACGTGGTTTAAGAAACCCGCGCGTGCGCTGGACGATGCGACACCCCTGCACTTTGCCGACACGGAACCGGGCGCGCGCGAAGTCGAAGATTTGCTGGGCCGTCTAGAACATGGAGTCTTTTCTTGAGGGCTTGGCGGCTAGTGCAAAAACGCCACGCAAGCAGTGCGTTTGATGGTGGGGGGGCGCGGAACTATGGAGGGCGCTGGAACCAGCGCGGTACGGCGATGGTTTACGCGGCCGGGTCGCTGGCGCTGGCGGCATTGGAGATGCTGGTGCCCTTAGAACGCGCGGCCCTATTAGAGCGCTATGTCTGTTTTTCAGTGGACTTTGACGCGGCGCTATGTCGGCGTTTAGTGCCTGAAGAATTGTCCGCTGATCGGCGCGCCAGTCCTGCGCCTAACTCGACGCGCGATCTAGGTAGTACTTGGGCGCGCGGCTTGGGCGAGGTCGTGCTGCAAGTGCCCAGCGCCGTCGTGCCGCAGGAGGGCAACTATCTGCTCAACCCGCGGCACCCGGAATTTTCACAAATAAAAATAGGTATAGCACAGGAATTTTCTTACTACGCACGTTTGCGTTAGCCCAGATTTTTTTTTGCTACGACGCCGACCGTTGCATAATAGACCGCCCAGGTTTGCGGGTTTTGGGCAAAGCGCACGTAGGCGCGCAGATCTTCTTCCGAGACCTTACCCGTGTCCAAATATTGCTCTTGTAGCTGTTCGGTGGAACGCGCCATGACTTCGGCTACGGGACTGCCGCCTGCCTGCAAATGCGTATCGCACTCGACATCGGGCGCCAATCCGCGCTGATGCAAGAGGGCTGGCAGACGCAGTCCGATGGCGTGATCCATGCGCAGACGCGAAAACATAGTGGCGATGGCGCGGTTGACGCGGTCGAAGTGGTCGATGTCTTCATCGCTGCCCCAGGCCGGGCGCGCGGCGGAAAAATCCGGTTCTTCCAACACGATAAAACCGCCGGGTTTGAGGTGGCGCAGCATATTGTCGAGCGCCTTTTCGAAGTCGGCGATGTGGACGAGCACGTAGCGCGCGTGGATCAGGTCGAAGCGCTCGGCACCGAGTACAGCATCGCGGATATCGACCTCGACCAATTCGGCGTTGTCCGGTAACTCGCCGACAAAGCGCGGTGCAATATCGGCGGCGACTACGCGGCCCTGTGCGCCGACCTTTGCGGCGAGAAAGCGGGCGATAGAACCGGCGCCAGCGCCTACTTCCAAGCACTGCCAACCGGCTTTGATACCCGTTTGCAGCAGCCGGTGCTCTGTAACGGGATCGAAGGCCTTTTCGATCAGACGCAGGCGTTCGTATTCGCGCTGCTCGGCCGCTTCGGCAAAGACGTAGTGGCTCAAGCGGGCGCTCCGACATCGCGCGGGCTATGCTGTTTGCCGCACAGCAGTTGTTGCGCCAACTCCGAAGGGTTTTCCAACTCGGCCAACTGTCCGCGCATGTCTTCCTGCGGAATAAACCACGGCATGAGATACATGCTCAACAGGCACGAGCGCGGTTGCTGCGTTTGGTTGGGGCGCGCCGTGTGCCACCAGGCTCCGTGCGCGAAAACGACGCTGCCCTTGGTGCCGGTGAGAATTTCGCCGTCGTCGCGCCAGGTACTTGTATCGCCGTCGGGAGGATGGCCCTTTCTATGCGAGAAGGGAATGCCCCCCGTCGCGCCGTTTTCCTCGGTAAAGTCGTCGAGCATCCACAGGGTCTGGCCGGCAAAATTTCCCGCTGGCCAAGGCGGCTGTAGCGACCAGTAGGGGTAGTCGGAGTGCCAGCCGATTTGCTCGTGGCCCGGGTACATCGTGTTGGACGAAAAGGACGAACACATAATGTCCTCGCCGAGGTATTTTTTCCACACTTCTATGACGAACGGATGGCACATCAGCTCTAAGAAGATTGGATCTTTGACGGCAATGCGGCCCACGCGCTGTGATTGTTGAGTGGCATCGGTCTTTTCGGCGTTGAGTAGGCGCTGGACTGCTGTGCTCGCCTGCGCTGCTTTTTCCGCCGAGATTATATTGGGCACCTTGCAATAACCGCGCTCGTCGACTTCGCGGAGAATGGCGTCTATATCGTGCATTGGGCGTTCTCACTAGAGGAAAATAAAAGCAAATGGATTGGAGACCTATACTCGGCCCCGGTGCGGATCTGGACTGTGGCATAGTATAAAAAAATCGCATGGTGCACGCACCTGTTGATAAATGTTTCCCAGCCAGATCTCCCTTCGCCGTTGAGTTGTTCGCTTATATTACTGCTACACCTCGGCATGAAAAGAGAGTAGGACAACCAAAGAGGTAGAGCGTGCTCGGTAGATACGGAGTATTCTTAGTACTGTTTCTGATAGCCTGTGGCGAAAGTGAAGACCAAAGTCGATCCAGTGTCACCGGTGTTGTAGTGGAGGGTGAAGGCCCGTCTCTTGGAGAGGGCGTTGCGGATGGGGTCGGTGATACATCCTCTTCTGAAACAGAAGGATTGCCCGCGCTAGAAGGAGATGCTGAGGACAACACAGAAGTCGAGCGCGTTCGCGCCGATATAACGGCGGTGGTCGCGTCAGGTGCCGCGGGCGCCTATACATTTTCCGTGACCGTGTCTAGCCCGGACACGGGCTGTGACCAGTATGCCGATTGGTGGGAGGTGCTCGACGAAGAGGGGCAATTGCTCTACCGGCGCGTGCTCTTGCACAGTCACGTCGGCGAGCAGCCCTTTACGCGCAGCGGGGGGGCGGTCGCCGTTGCCGTCGGCCAGATCGTGTGGGTGCGCGCACATATGAACACGAGCGGTTATGGCGGTGTGGCATTTAAAGGCTCGGTGCAGGATGGGTTTGTTGCTGCAGAGTTGGCGGCGGAATTTGCGGCGGAGGTGGTGGAGCAGGAGCCGTTGCCGTTTGGCTGTGATTTTTGAGGAGTACAGCACAGCGGGGTCGCGCTGCGGGGCGAAAAAGAAGCCGGCCTATAGCGGATTGAGAAGTGCGCAGCAGCGCGCCAGAGGCGCACGGAGGCGGCGCGTTATAAGAGGCGGGCGGGTCGAGGAGTTGGGGCCGTGCCGTTTTTCACTCCTCGGCGACCCCACTGCCGCTAACTAGCTGATCAGGAGAGAGGAAAAGAGCGCTAGCTTGCCTAAGGGGAGAGAAGATAGAGTAATCTGTCCAAGTGTATTCGGGAGATTGAATCCCCTTGAAAACGGGGTTGTAAAATTTGATTTAGGACTCTGTTGTTTTTTTTCCGTCTTCTATTGTAGTGCCATTTCCATTCTGCAATACCAGCGTTGGGTCTTGCAGCTGCACTTGGTTTAAGTGCCAGTAGATGCCGCGTTCGGCCATTAGCTCTTCGTGGTTGCCGCGTTCGGCGATGCCTTTGCCGCTGAGGACTATGATCTGGTCGGCGCTGCGAATCGTCGATAGGCGGTGGGCGATGACCAACGTCGTCTTGCCCTGCATCAGTCTTTCTAACGCCTCCTGTATTAGGCGCTCGGTCTCCGTATCCACCGAGGAAGTCGCCTCGTCTAAAATTAAAATCGGCGCGTCCTTTAGCACGGCGCGGGCGATCGACAGGCGTTGTTTCTGCCCACCGGATAATTTCACGCCGCGTTCGCCAATAATCGTTTCATAGCCCTGCGGTAATTGGCTGATAAACTCGTGCGCATTGGCGATCTGGGCCGCTTCGATTAGCTCGGTCTCTGTCGCGTTGGCGCGGCCAAAGAGGATATTGTCGCGTGCGGTGCCGTGGAAGAGAAAGACGTCCTGCAATACAATGCTGATCTGCGAGCGCAGGCTTTCCAACTCGAGCTGGCGGATATCGATGCCATCTACGGATATGCTGCCGGCGTCGATATCGTAAAAGCGCGGAATCAGGCCGGCCATCGTCGTCTTGCCCACGCCCGTCGGGCCGACCAGCGCCACGGTAGAGCGCGGTGCGATGTCCAAGCTGACGTCTGCGAGCACGGGCTCTTTGGGGTCGTAACCAAAGCGCACATCGCGCAGAGAGATGGCGCCCCGGATGGGTAGCGACAGGGCGACGGCGTCGGCTGCGTCGTGGATTTCTGGCGCTTCGTCGAGTAGTTCGGCGACGCGGTCGGCGCTGGCCAGCGCTTCTTGGATCTGCTCCCAGGCGCCACTGAGGTGGTGCAGCGGCTGGTAGAACAACTCCAGATACAAAAAGAAACCGACGAGGTCTTCGACTGAGAGCACTTGGTTAAAAGCTAGCTTGCCGCCAAAATAAATAAGAATGATGGTGCCCAGCGCTGAGGTAAACTGGATAAAGGGCTGAAATGTCGCCATCATTTTTAGCGCGTGTAGCAGCGAGTCGCGGTAGTTGTCTATGCGGTGGCTGATGCGCTCGGCTTCAACCTTTTCGCGCGTGAATGTTTTGATCTCGCGGATGCCGGAAATATTGTCGTTGAGAATGGCATTGAGTTCGCCCAGTTCCTGCTGGCGTGCGCGGAAGGCGGGGCGCACGTAGCGGGCAAAGAGGCGTAGCGAAATTAATATCAGCGGAATCGGCACCATGCTGAGCAGGGTGAGCTGCCAGTTCATGCTGACGAGCACGGCGGTGACGCCGACCAGCGTGAGGATGTTGACGGCGATATCGGGGATAGCATGGGCGATCAGCAGTTCGAATTTGTCCGAGTCGTTGACGACGCGCGACATGAGCTGGCCCGTTTGTTTGTCCTCGTAGAAGCGCAGCGACAAACGCTGCAGGTGCGTATAGATCAGCTTGCGCGCTTCGGCGACCACGCCCCAACCGGCTACGTGCGCCATATAGCTGCGCAGAAACTGCAAGAAGGCGCGCGCTACATAGACGCCCAGCGCCAAGAGCGCTAGGTCTGTGACATCTTCCATTGTTAGCCGACTGCCGCCAGCTTCGGTGATGGCGCCGACCATCGTTTTGATGATCCACGGGATTAATAGTTGCACGCCGACCAACAAGAGCATGCTGGCGACGGCGATACTGAGGACGCCGGCGTAGTCGCGGGCGTAGCGGTAGAGGAACTTGAGCGGTTTCGTGGCGAAGGCCTTTCTGCAGGTTTGGCTTTTAGAGTTCGACGAATTCGGCTAGGGTAGCGGTCGTTTCTGCCGCGTCGAGTATGCGGCGAATCGCGAGCGTCTCGCGTCGATCGATAGAGGTTTGGCCGCTGGCAAATAAATCGAGCATGGCGGCGGCGGTGTCGCGAAAGATCGCGCTGCTATCGACGGCGAGATACTCACTCCCCTGTGCTGTTGTCAGCGCGGCGGCGAAGGGCGTGCTCGTATTGGTGTAGATGTTGACGACGGCCGTGCGCCCACCGCTAAAGTCGAGGAGGAGCTGGCTATAGTCGCCGTGACTGCGGCGTGCTAAGCGCTCGACGTCGGCGCCCATGCAACTGATGGCCAACTCCAGCGGGTGGATGGCATACTCGGCGAAGGAGGAGCCGCCGCCCCAGGTGACCATGTGCAGTGGAGATGAGTTTTCCTGCTCCGCTAAGTGCCGCTGCACGTTGGTATAGCGCAGCGCCGAAGAGCTTTGCATCGCCACGCCGTACTCGTCGGCCAGCGCAAAGATGCGCTCGGCTGTAGCTAGGTCGGGCGCAAAGGTCTTGTCGACATAGGTCGGTTTGGCGCAGGGGAAAACTCGGCGACAGAGCTCTTCGTGTGTCTCTGGGTTGGAAGGGGCCAGCACGGCGTAGAAGTCGACCTGTGCGTCTAGCGCTGCGATATTGTCGTAGTAGGGCACGTCGTTTTTCTCGGCCCAAACTCGGCTTGGCTCTTCCTCTAACGCCGTGGCACCCACCACATCGAAACCACGTGTGGCCAACTCGCCGCGCAGTAGTTTGAGATAGACGTCGGCGTGAAAATTTTCCAGGTTGAAGTCGACGAAACCAATGCGTTGGCTCATGGTGCGGGCTCCTTTTGTTTCGTTTCTGTTGTATCTGTTTCAATAGGCTGGGCACCCCACTGCGAGACGAGCATGCCCACAAACATTAGGGCACAGCCGAAGAGTCCGCGCGCGGGCAGCACTTCTTCGAGCAGCATCCAGCCGCCCAGGGCTGCAACGACCGCTTCTAAACTCAGAATGACAGCTGCGTGCGCCGGAGGGGCTTGGCGTTGGGCTACGACCTGTAGTGTGTAGGCTACACCGACGGAGAGCAGGCCGCCGTAGAGGATGGGCCAGGCCGCTTCTCTTAGGGGTCCCAGCGCGATATCCTCACTAAAAGCGGCGACGAGCATGCTCAGCAATGCGCAGGTGAGAAATTGCCCAAACGCCAGCAGGGCCCAATCGTGTTGTTGCGAAATGCGGCTGATGAGCAGAACGTGGATAGCCCAGAACAGAGCGCCAATGAGCACTAGGCCGTCGCCGAGTCCGATGCTAAATGGCGGCTCGACGCTGAGCAGGTAAAGCCCGCAGACGGCGGCGAGTCCGCCGACCCAGGTACTCCACCGGGTGCGCGTGCCGAGGGCGAGTCCCAGCAGCGGTACCAGCACTACGTAGAGACCGGTGATAAAACCGGTCTTGCCCGCCGTGGTGTAGACGATGCCGACCTGCTGCAGCGAGGCGCCGGCAAAGAGCACGCCGCCGGCTAGGGCGGCGGTGGGTAGGGTGCGGCGCAGTTGTGGGCCCAATTTTCCACCGGCATTGCGATAGACAAAGGGCAGCAGTGGGATGCAGCCGAGGGCGAAGCGCACGCCGTTAAAGAGGAAGGGACCCGTGTGCTCCATGCCGAGGCGCTGGGCGACAAAAGCAAACCCCCAGATAATGGCGGTGAGCAGCAGGAGCGCGTCGGCGCGCAGCGAAGATTGCGGTGTCATAGCGCTAGCGCAGGGATGGCCCGGCGGCTTGCCACGCCTTTTCCCGAGCGGAGAAAGGCGAGCGGAGGACAAAAATACAGAACGGTGTCTTTGTGGCGAGAGTAGGCATAGGGCGTGTGGGATAATGGGCCGGCGGGGCATCCGCGGCACGGGGCGCGAAGCCGTAAGATACGCATCGCTTTGTCTGTCGCCAAGGGCTCTGGGTGCAAGCGCCGCGTGGAAATTTCGCACAGAGCTCTCGCCTTCGCCCTGGTCCGTCCACATTTTCGAAAGAGGGACGAGATGGCTTTGCGCTGGGTGCACAAAGAGAGAGCTATCAAAGCATTAAGCGCCTATATTAGCAGGAATCATTGGACTCCTATTTATGCGCAAAGATCTCATTCTATTGGTCGTCGTTCTCGTTTTTGGCGCCTCGCTGCGCCTGGTCGGGTTGACGCGCGGTTTTAGTGATCTCGCACGGCCAGGGCAGGTAAGCGGCGAGAGTTTCTATACGTTTCACCCCGACGAAGAGACGCTGCTGCGCGCCGCTCTACAATTGCACAGTTTGACGGCGCCGCCGCTGACGGCCTACGGCACCTTTCCCATGCTGGTCGCGCGCGCAGTGTTTGAGGTCTACGGCTTCTTTTATGCGAGCGAGTTGACGCTGGACGAAGCCGCAGTGCGTCCAGCTCTTTTTGTGTTGGCGCGTTTGCTTTCTATCGCGTTTGCGCTGGGCCTGTTGGTACTAGTGTTCTGGATCGGGCGCACCTATTTTGGCCGGTGGGTGGCGGTGCTGGCCACGCTCTTTGTCGCCAGTGCGCCCCTGGCCATACAGCAGGCGCACTTCTACACGGTCGACGGCGTTTTTACGTTTCTCGTCTTTGCGGCGTTAGCCTGTAGTCTGCGGGCGCTGCGCGCAGAGGAGTTGCCCTGGTATGTGGCGACCGGGTTGTTAATTGGCCTGGCGGCATCTACTCGCCTAAACGGTGGGCTCTTCGGCATTGCACTGGCCTTGGTCTATCTGGGCAAAGATGGTCTGACGGATCCCCGAATAATTTTGGCGCGCGCGCGTCGACCGGCGCTGTGGATGACGGCGTTGGTCGCCCTGGCGGTGCTGTTTCTATTAGAACCCTACTTAGTGATTGATTCTGCGCTTATGCGCCGTTCGCTGGATTCGAGCGATTTTGCCTACTCGCTCGAAATCGCCCGTGGCCAAGTGCTGCGTCCGTGGACGTTAGTCGACGTGCATACTCCGCCCTATCTGCATTTCTGGACCCATCTGTGGCCGCAGTCGGTCGGCTGGCCGCTGACGTTGCTATTTGTCGTGGGCATGGCTTATGCCCTGTGGCGTCGGCGCTGGCCGCAGAGCTTGCTCTTGGTGTGGAGCGTGCTCTACTTTGCCAGCGTGGGAGGTTTACACACTAAACACGTGCGCTATTTGCTGCCCATGCTGCCGGCCTTGGCGCTGTTGGCGGCGGCGGTTTGCGATGCGGGTTGGCGCTTTTTGGGCGAGCGGAAAAACTTGGTTTGGGCGCGCTGGCCAGGCGTGCTTTTGGTCGGTGGCGTGCTGTTGTACACGCTGGCCTATGGCACGGCTTTTGCCCGGATCTATGCGGTGGAAGACGCGCGACTAGAGGCGGCGCGTTGGTTTTCTCAGATACCAGCGGGTAGCGTGATTGCCGTGGAGAATGGCGGTTTTTCGCTGGGTCAGTTCGTCGATACGAAAATCCATAGAAAAGCTCATATAAATAGCAGTCGGCTCTTTGGCACGCGCGGTTATTTGCTCTGCGAGGCGGGGCGACAATATCTCTATAGTCGAGTAAAGGATGTCGACTATATTGCCGTGGTTGCCGTTAATCGCCACGTCCAGTATACGGCTGTGCCCGAAATGTATCCCGTGCTGGCCGGCTTTTACGACAGGCTCTTAGCGGGCGAACTCGGCTTTGAGCCCGTGCAGCACTTTAAGGTCTATGCCGAATGGGGCAGTAGACGCTTTGCAGGCGAAGAGGCCGAACCTTCGTTTTACAGCTTTGACCATCCGGCCGTGTGGATTCTGCGGCGCACAGCGGAATTTGCGACCGCGTGGCAGCGTTGGGAGCGAGAATTGGCGACGGATGAGCACTGTGCTGATGTCGCGCTCAAAGACTTAACTCGACAGCGGGATAGTGGCGAGTCCGCTGTGGCCATATCAACTCTGCGCCGTCGCTATCCAGATTTTCGTTTGGCGGCCTTGGTCGAAGCGGATATACGGGAGCAGGAGGGAGACGAGCCGGGGGTGGCGCAGGCCCTGCACAGCTATAGTCAGGGTTATATGGACCCGGCGCTAGCGGCGCAATTTATACCCTGGGCGGCGGCGACGAGCCTACTCATGCTCGATCGGTCCGATTTGGCTCTTTCCGCTCTGGCCGATGGCACAAATAAGAAGGCCTATATGCGCTCGGACCAGCGGGTGCAATTAGCAGATAGTTACGCGTCGATTGCCAGCCGTTTAGCTCGTGGCGGCCACGGCGCTCTAGCGACAGAAACCTATCGTTTGGCGGCCTTGGTCGATGCGCGCGCTGAGTTTTGCAATGCGCTGGCGGAACTGGCCATTCAAGACGGGCGCGAGCGAGAGGCGCTGAGCTGGTGGCAGACTTCGCTCGAACTGGATGCGGCGCAGAGGCCGGTCTATCGCTTGGCGGGGAAAATCGCCTATGAGATTGAGCAGTATGAACTGGCGTTTGAGTATCTGGGCAAGGCGGTGGAGTTGGATCCTCTATTAGATGTACAGCAGAAGGTAGCCGACTTCAATGCGCTGGCTCAGGAAGCACAGCGGTTGGGCCAGTCGGAGCAAGCTGTGCAGTTGTGGCGGCGTTCGTTGGCGTTGGACGGTGGGCAAGCAGGGGTGCGGGCTTTGTTGCAAACGCTCCAAGCAGAGTAGGGTGGCAGGGCGGATAGAAAGATGTGGATAGGTTTCGCTATATTGTTTGAGTCGATTGATTCTTGCAACAAGACACTGCAACTATTTGATGCATTTTGTAGTTCATGCAACGCTGTTTTTTATTTGTAAAATACTCAAATATCTGTTTTAATTATATTTAAAGCATAAATTTACTTTGCTGTTTGGTAGGCATGCCTCTTGCATAAGCAGGTTGTGCAAATTGTTGTGCAACGTCTGAGGGGCTGGTTATGGCTGCTATCTGTGAAGTAAATGACGACAATTTTAAGGGCGAGCTGATGGGCGCGCCGTTTGCCTTGGTCGATTTGTGGGCTGCTTGGTGTGGTCCCTGTCGCCAATTGGAGGCCACTATTGATGCGGCAGCGGTCCACTATGTAGATAGGGTGAAATTCTGTAAGGTCGACGTCGACAGCTCTCCGCTATTAGTGACAAAATACGATGTGCAGGCGGTGCCGACGCTGCTATTCTTGCGCGCCGGTGAACCGGCGGGCCGTCACGTGGGCCTGCTTTCCTTAGGCGATTTAGAAAAACAGCTGGATCTGTTTTTAGAGGAGAACATGTAGTGAGATACGCGTTGGTATATGCTCTACTCTTGTTGGTTTGCGGGGGGCCAGTTTTTGCCGAAGAGGCACTGGAATTTTCTTTGCGCGGCGCTCAGGAGCGGGCAAAACGAGACAATGCGCTGCTGCGGGCGGCAGCCGAAGAGGTAGAACAGGCGCGCGCGCGTGCGCTCGAAAGTTGGGCGGGCTATTGGCCCAATGTGCGCGTGAGTGAACAGGTCGTGCGCAGCGACGATGCGGTCAATGCCTTTGGTTTTCGCCTCAAACAGGAGCGCTTTCGCCAGGCCGATTTTGCCGTAGAACGACTCAATGCACCCGCAGCGCTGAACAATTTCCAGACGCAGATCGAAGTACAGCAGCCGATCTATAGCGGTGGTCGTGCGCTGAACGGTCGGCGTGCGGCCGTAGCGATGCAGCACGCGGCAGAGGCCAGCTTTATGCGTCGCAGTGCCGAGGTGCGCGAGCAGACGGCTATCGCCTATTGGGATTTGGTGTTAGCTGACTCGGCACGGGTGACGACGAAGCAGAGCCTAGAGGCGGCGCGTGCCGATGCGCGCATCGTCGATTTGCGCTACCATGAAGGGACGGCCTTGGGCACCGAACGCTTGGCCGCTCAGCTGCGCGCTTTAGAAGCCGAAGTGGAAGAAGGTGCGGCCGTTGCGGCGCGGGAATCGGCACAGGAACGCTTGAGTTTGCTGTTGGGGCTGGAAGCGACCGTGCAGATCAAACCGACGCAGGAACTCGCAGCAGACCAGCAACTCCCCCCGCTTATATCGCTTATCGACAGGGCCTGGACCGAGCGCGCCGACCTGCGTGCGGCCAGCTATGGACTGCAGGCGGCCGAGCGCGGTGTTGGTGTGGCGAAGGCGGCGCATTGGCCGCAGCTAGGAGCTTTCGCCCGCGCGGGTTTAGATGCCGACGCACTCCTGGAGCGACAGGGCGAGAGCTGGACGGTGGGAGCTGAGTTAGTATGGGAATTGCCGGCGGCATCGTCCGTGGGGCAGGTGCGCCGGGCTAGGGCCGAGCGCGAACAGGCGCGCGCGCAGCTCGGATTTTTACGGGCACAGATAGAGCGCGAAGTGCGCGGTGTTTATAGGTCGGTGCACGTGGCTCAGGTGCGCCTCGCCGCGCGTGTTCGCGCGGTTGAGCTCGCGCTCGAGCGCCGTCGTATTGCTCAACTGCACTATGGAGAATTGATGACCACTACTACGGAGTTACTCGCCGCGCGCACGGCGCTGGCCCAGGCGCGTCTAGGGCGCATAGAGGCGCAGCGCGATGTGCGCGTTCGCCTCGCTCAGCTCGAGCTGGCAATTGGCGGTGCACTAGAAAAAGAAACGGGAGAGCAAAATTGAAGCGGATGCATACTATAGCGGCGGCGGCCGCCTCTCTGAGCCTGTTGCTCACGGCCTGCGGCGGCGACGAGCCCCAGGATCTGCGCGAGGAAACACCGCTGCGCGTGCGCGTGCAATCGGTGCAGCGCGCGACGGTTTCTGCCGAAGCGACGGTCGTGGGTACGACAGAACCCTTTGCCCGCACCACAGTGGCCGCGCGGCTGATGGGTCCTATTGTTGCGGCGGATTTTGATGAGGGACAACGCGTAGTTAAAGGCCAGATGCTAGTACAGTTGGAGAGCCGCGTTCTAAAGGCGCAGCGCGCGCAGGCACAGGCGGGGTTGAGCGAGGCGCGCTCTGCGCGGGCGATGGCGGAAAAAACCGCGGTGCGCACGCGCAACCTCTTTGCCGAAGAGGCTGTATCGCAGCAGACACTCGACCGGGCGGAGACGGATTTTACGCGCAGCACGGCGGCGGAGAAAGCGGCGCGCCAGATGCTGCGCCAGGCCGAGACACAGCTCAACTACGGTGCGGTGAAAGCGCCTATGGATGGTTATGTGGTACGCAAGTTTGCACAGGTGGGTGATATGGCCGCACCGGGTGTTCCTCTCTTTATGATAGAGCAGCTCGATCCGCTCAAGGTGGAAGTGGCTTTGCCCGAGAGTGAGAGTGCTCGAGTTAGCGTGGGTGATTTGGTACAGGTCGAAATCGAGGCGCTTGCCCTGCGCGTTGAAGGACGCGTCGATGCGTTGGTGCAGGCGGCCGAAACGCGCAGCCGTTCTTTCCGCGCCAAGATCGTTATTGCCAACGCGGATGGGCGTATTGGTTCGGGTATGTTTGCGCGTGCCTTTTTCCCCGGCCCGATGCGCGATGCGCTATTGCTGCCTTCGGCATCTTTGGTGCAGAAGGGACAGCTGCGGGGCGTATACGTAGTCGCCAATGGGCGCGCGCACCTGCGCTGGCTGCGCTTGGGCAAGGTCTACGGTCAGAAAATAGAGGTCTTTTCCGGTATAGACGAGGGCGACCAGGTTATTATTTCACCCCCGATTGATCTGCGCGAAGGTCGCCAAGTCGAGGTGCATTCCAATGGCTAAAATGGGTGTGGCCGGTCGCTTAGCCGGCTATTTTATTAATTCGAAACTGACGCCGTTGCTCATTATTGCCTCGTTGCTCTTGGGCGCTTTTGCCCTGTTGCAGACGCCGCGTGAAGAAGAGCCGCAGATCGTCGTGCCGATGGTCGATGTCTTTGTGCAGGCGCCGGGTTTGAGCGCCGCCGAGATGGAGCGCCGCGTCACGTATCCGATGGAAAAATTGCTGTGGGAGATTCCCGGCGTCGAGTATGTCTATTCGACGTCGAGCCCCGGGCAGAGCATGGCCGTAGTGCGCTTCTTAGTTGGTGAGGACGAGGAAGACAGCATCCTCAAGACCTACAACAAACTCTACGCCAACTTCGACCTGATTCCCCCCGGTGTATCGCAGCCGTTGGTCAAACCGCGTTCGATTGACGACGTGCCGGTGCTGGCCCTGACTCTGACGAGCACGCGCTACGATGGTTTCCAACTCCGGCGCATCGCCGCCGAAGTCGAAAAGGAAGTAAAGCGCATTGCCGATGTGTCGCAGACGCAGCTGATCGGTGGGCTGCGTCGCCAGCTGCGCATTGAACTTTCGGTCGATAGGCTCGCGGCTTATTACCTGTCGCCGGAAACGGTGATAGAAGCACTCAAGGGGGCCAACTACCAACTGCCGGCCGGGCGTATCTCCGCACTCAATAGGGAGATCTTATTAGAGACCGGACGTTTTCTGCGCGATGCCGAGGAAGTGGGCGCCATCGTCGTCAGTGCCTACGAGGGACGGCCAGTTTATCTGCGCGATGTGGCCGAGGTGCTCGATGGTCCGGAAGAGCCGACCAATTACGTGCGCTTTGGCCGCGGCCACGACGAGACGCAGCCGGCCGTGACGCTATCGGTCGCCAAGCGCAAAAGCACCAATGCCACCGTGCTGGCCGAGCAGGTGCTCGATAAAGTCGAGGCGCTCAAAGGTTCGGTCGTGCCGGCCGATGTCGAAGTCGTCGTCACGCGCAACTACGGCGAGACGGCGCGCGCCAAATCGGACGAGCTTCTCTTCCATATGGGATTGGCTACCGTCTCCGTTATTTTGCTGATCTGGCTGGCGCTGGGGTTTCGCGAGTCGGGCGTCGTCGGCGTGGCTATCCCCGTTACGCTGGGGCTGACGCTCTTTACGTTCTATCTGTATGGTTATACGCTAAATCGCATCACGCTTTTTGCGCTGATCTTCTCTATTGGAATCTTGGTCGACGATGCCATTGTCGTCGTCGAAAATATCGTGCGCCACTATCGCCTGCCAACCAACAAGAGTCGCCCGCTGACCGAGGTGGCCGTTGAGGCCGTTGACGAAGTGGGCAATCCGACGATTCTGGCGACCTTCACGGTCATCGCGGCGATCTTACCCATGGCCTTTGTCGGTGGTCTGATGGGCCCTTATATGCGGCCGATCCCCGTCGGCGCATCGGCGGCCATGCTCTTTTCGCTCCTGGTGGCTTTTATCGTTACGCCGTGGGCGGCGCTGCGTCTGCTCAAGCGCGACGGTGAACACGAAGACGATGGCGAAGGTGCGCTGACGCGGTTCTATCGACGTGCGATGCAACCCCTGCTGCGCAGCACGCGCACGCGCATGGTCTTTCTCGGGGGCATGGTGGCACTGCTCTTAGCGGCGATGGCTTTGGTCGGTATTAAATTCGTGACGGTTAAGATGCTGCCCTTCGACAACAAGAACGAGTTTCAGGTAATGATCAATGCGCCCGAGGGCACGACCCTGGAAGAAACGGCGGCGATGGCACAGGAGATGGGCACGTATTTGGGAGGTGTCGCAGAAGTAATAGACTACCAAGTATATGCCGGAACCTCGGGTCCTTTCAACTTTAATGGTCTAGTGCGCCACTACTTTTTGCGTCGCGGTGCTCATGTCGCCGACATCCAGGTCAACTTGCTCGACAAAGGTGAGCGCAGTGCCCAGAGTCACGATGTCGCCAAGCGCGTGCGGCCGCATCTGACGGAGATTGCTGCGCGCTACGGTGCGCGTATCGAGGTGGCCGAGGTGCCGCCGGGTCCGCCGGTATTGCAGACGCTAGTGGCCGAGATATATGGCCCCAACTACGAGCGTCAGCTAGAAGTGGCCGAGCAGGTGCGCGAAATTTTTGAAAATACGAAAGGCGTGGTCGATGTAGACTGGTATGCCGAAGAGCCGCAGGAGAAGTATCGCTTTGTCGTCGATCGGGAAAAGGCGGCGCTTAGCGGCATTTCTACGCAGGCCGTTGCGCAGACCCTGGCGCTGGCGGTAGACGGTTATACCGCAGGGTTAGCGCACTGGCCGGGAGAGGCTGAAGACCTGCCGATTCGTCTGCGTTTGCCGCTGGTCGCGCGCACGCACGTAGACGAGCTCATGGATATTAAGATGCCCGCGGCCGACGGGGCGCTCGTGCCTTTGGGGCAGCTCGTGCGCTTGGAGAAGGAGCAGAGCGAGCGCAGCATCTTTCACAAGAACCTGATGCCCGTAGTGTATGTGACGGCCGACGTGGGCGGCGAGTACGAAAGTCCGGTCTATGCCATCTTGGAATTGGGCGAGAAGATCGATGCGTTGGTATTGCCCGAAGGCTATAAGTTGGAGCAGTTCACAGGTCAACAGCCGTTCTATACGGATCGCTTGGCTATGAAGTGGGACGGCGAATGGCATATAACCTACGAAGTGTTCCGCGACCTCGGCATTGCCTTTGGCGCGGTATTGATCCTCATTTATATACTCGTGGTCGCCTGGTTTCAGTCCTTTATCGTGCCCTTGGTCATTATGTCGGCCATTCCCTTTGCGCTGGTGGGCATTATGCCGGCGCACGGTGGGTTGAATGCGTTTTTTACCGCCACGTCGATGATTGGTTTTATCGCAGGAGCGGGTATTGTCGTGCGCAACTCGATTATCTTGGTCGATTTTATCGAGCTGCGTTTAAAAGAGGGCATGCCACTAGAGCAGGCCGTGGTCGATGCGGGTGCCGTGCGCTTTAGGCCGATGCTGCTAACGGCGGCGGCGGTGATCGTCGGCGCTTCCGTCATATTATTCGATCCGATTTTTCAGGGCTTGGCTATTTCTCTAATGGCCGGCGAAGTGGCATCGCTGCTGCTTTCGCGCATGGCCGTGCCCGTGCTGTATTTTATGGTGGAACAACGACAGAAGCGGAGAGCGGCATAATTATGGAAAGCATCGGAGAGAATATAGATCAACTGCAGTCGTGCATGATGCAGCGGCAGAACTTGGAGGCCATTTTTAACTCGGTCGCCGATGGCATTATTGCGGTAGATCTCGAGCTGCGGGTGAGCAATCTAAACGAAGCGGCACAAGTAATGATCGGCTACACGCGACAGCAGGCCGTGGGCGAGGCGTGTGCCGATGTCTTTGGCGCGCAGGACGCGGATGGGCTCTGCGCGTTGTTTGGTCAGCGGCGCGAGGCCGACGGTATTGAAGTTGTAGTAGTCGATCGGCAGGGCCGTCGGCACCACCTGACGGTCTCGACGCGCGTTTTGCGCGACGAAGGTGGCGAGCAAAGGGGCGTCGTGGCGATCCTGCGCGACAATACGGAGCTGGAAGTGCTGCGGCACCAATTGGAGAAGCGCGGTCGTTTCTTCGAGATGGTGGGAAAGGACCACCGCATGCGCGAAGTTTACCAGCTAGTAGACGATCTTGCCGATAGCGATGCTACCGTACTGGTGCTGGGTGCGAGCGGCACGGGCAAAGAGCTAGTGGCGGCGGCCGTGCACCAGAGCAGTCATCGCAGCGATGGGCCTTTCGTAAAGGTAAACTGCTCGGCGCTGTCGGAGAACTTATTAGAGAGCGAGCTCTTCGGGCACGTGCGCGGCGCTTTTACGGGTGCCGTACGCGACAAGGTCGGGCGTTTTGAGCGCGCCCACGGCGGCACGATTTTTCTCGACGAGATCGGCGATATCAGCCCCGGTGTGCAGCTGAAATTGCTGCGGGTGCTGCAAGAGCGCGAGATAGAGCGCGTGGGTAGCAGCGAGACGATTGCGGTCGACGTGCGCGTGATCGCGGCGACCAATAGGGACCTGCGTGCGCTGATCGCCGAGGGGCGTTTCCGCGAAGACCTGTTTTATCGCCTGCACGTAATGCCAATTGAGCTACCGTCGCTGCGCGAACGCAAGGAGGATATCCCTTTACTCGTGCAGCACTTCATCGCCATCCACAACGCGCGCACCGGTCGCCAGATCGAGGCGATCGATCCGGCGGCTATGACGCTGCTCTTAGACCACGAGTGGCCGGGCAACGTGCGCGAGTTGGAAAATGCCATTGAGCACGCTTTTATCAAATGCCGGGGGCAAGTACTTTTGCCCGAATGTTTGCCGACGCATCTACACCACGAGCACGTGACGGCCATGCCGCGCCCGACTTCCACCCGCCCCGAGCGCGAACAAGTAGCCGAGGTTTTGGAGCAGTGTCATTGGAACCGCTCGGAGGCGGCCGACAAGTTGGGCATGCACCGCACGACCTTGTGGCGCAAGATGAAGGAATGGGGTTTGGCTTAGGCGGGAGAAACCGATTTTATCTCACGCCGGTCTCCGAGGTGTTTTGTGTAGAGAAAGTGACAGAGGCGTTACTTCGGCGAAGCGTTATTTAGCCGTGACCGGCGCCGCTGCTCTGAACAGGTTAAGTTGGCATTGTCCTTGCTACGGTTTTGGTTCGTAGCGCCGGTCTGTTATATTGTTTGCACAAGGATAATGCTATGAGCGAATCGCGTACCCCAGAAGAATTCCCCCTCGTCACGACCCTGTTGCGCGAGAATATCCAGGATCTGCACCAGGATATTCGCGAGCAGCGCCAAGAATCGCGCCAGCACACGCAGGATTTGCAGGACACGCGCAAAGAGCTCAAACAAGACATTCAGGATGTGCACGAAG
>Ga0055584_100002428_pt1 | contig 18406 bp, 14 predicted proteins | sample OSDHelmetaG_FD_58716 | JGI IMG/M metagenome (GOLD analysis project Ga0055584, IMG submission 58716) | Pelagic marine sediment microbial communities from the LTER site Helgoland, North Sea, for post-phytoplankton bloom and carbon turnover... | ecosystem: Environmental > Aquatic > Marine >... | reverse complement strand
AACGGAAAGCTGCTTTACAAAAATTAAGCCAGGCAAAACCGAAGCAGGAAAATCCGGAAGTCTCTCAGATCTTAATTGGAGTATTGAATAGTAAAGATATCACTGTTGTCGCCGATGCTTCTAAGGCTTTGGTCGTCTGGTCAACAAAGGGTGATCTCCCAGCATTAATAGAGCTGTTACCTGAAGTGAACATTTTGGGATCAGAAAATGTGATGGATGCGATTTTGAAACATCACAGTCCGGAAGGGATCAAGGCGATTGCAGAATTATTAAAAGTACCAATTAAATCCCATAATGCATCAAAAAAATTGATCGAATACGGTAGTGATGCAGAGGATGCTGTCTTAGACCAACTTGATCCCTCAAATTTTTTAACGCTGGTGAGCGTTTTTCGAGTACTCAAAGAGATCGGGACAGAAAAAAGCCTGAAAAAAATAGAAGAAGTATCCAGTAGTACCGATAACAAAAATTTTCAATTTCAAGCAGCTTCCACAGTAAAATCAATTGAAGCGCGCGTGAAATGACAGGAGTGACTGATACCGGTAATCGCCGAACAGGATCGATTCAGACGGACGAGAGCCTGGTGGTTTCTTAACCACAGAACGCAAAGTTCTACGTTTTGGTTGGCTACTTTTTTACTACTTTTTTGTACTTGATAATTCGCGAGGAGAACGGAACATCGCTTCTTTTTGACTGACTTCGTTTGAAATCCGAATGATCACTGGATTCTCTTCCTGGTTGAGTTCATCCAGTGTCCGGAACGAATTGATTTCCAGAGCCTCTTCTTGCACCTTTGATTTCGTCTGAGTCGGCTGAGGAACTATTGTTCGTTGACTTGGTATCAGTCTTTCTTTTTTCATCGAAGCCTGTGAAATCAGGCTTTCTCTGATAACCGGTACGGTTTTCTCTGACACTTGCGATGGTTTTGTCTGCACAGGTCGCTTCGAACGTGCCAGTTGTATTTTTTGTTTTTTGGGTTGTGTATTCTGTTTTTCGAGTTGTATTTTAGCTTTTGTTTGCGTTTTTGGTTCAACTTTATTTGTAGCAAGTTGCTGGTCAGATTTTTTGACTTGTCTTGCGATTGACAAGTTTTTCATTTCGGCTAATTCCGCGGCTGCCATGCCTGCTCGTTCCAGATTTGGATCTGCAGTTAGCGCCAAATCATATTCACTCAACGCTAATTCTCCCTCGCCTCTTTGTGTATGAATGTAGGCAAGGTTTGCATGTGCTTCTGCTGCAGGCATAATATTGCGGAAGATAGAGAAGCTTTCCTTGAATCGTCCCTGATGACCCACTGTCAATGCGAGGTTATTCATGATGCGTTCGTTATTGGCATCATTTTGTAAGGCACTAGCGAATACTTTTTCTGCAGCCTGGTATTGTCCTCGTTTGAACAAAGCGAATCCAAAATCATTCAGCACTTCAGAATTATTCGGTTCAAGCTGTCTGGCTTGTGTGAAATAACGCGTAGCGGCAACGGTGTCTCCCAAATGTGAGCAGACAATTCCCAGTCGATGACAGGTTTTGACACTCTGGGGATTATTTTTCAAATATTTTTCGTATTCGCCACGGGCAGCCACCCATTCATGTTTTTTTTCATAAGCACGGGCAGCAGCAATGTGATTTACCTGTTGCTTTTGCCCGGGCATCACCGATTTGACTTTTGCAACTTGAGTTCCAAGTTGCGTACATCCCTGGAATGTGATTGTGATGATAAGGATCACAGTTGAACAAGACAATCCTTTGTTGTTCATTATTATGTTCCTGGCATTTTGCTGACTGATGAGATGGAGAGTGCCACACTTGTCGAATTATTTTTAGGGAGGACACTTTATTATATTGATAAGTCTGTTATTACATGTCCTGTAGTAGATCAATCTGGAATCGATGTCCGATCTTGATGCCATTAAAAAGTGGACGGATTCCCAGGAACCCGTCCACTATATGATGATTATCTAGCGAATTCCTCTGTTATTAAAAGATTCCGCCGCCGCCGCCAATTCCACCAATTCCACCGAGTCCACCGCCACCGAACCCTCCGAAGGAGCCGCCCACGTTGCCGTTTCCGCGGTTTCTAAATCCGTTGGTGTATGCCCGATAGGCTTCAAAACCTTCAAAGCCTGGTGTAAACGCAGGAGATACAACGACGCGTTCGTCAGCATCATGTACGTTCATGGCTTGAAGCATTTTGACGATGACATTTCGTCGATGCATATCCAGGTCATCGTTTCCGTGAATCGGATATTTATATTCATCTGATTGTTTCACAGACATAGAGCTGGGCTCAACGACAATCGGGAATGGGGTTGAAATCATACGTACTGCAATTTGTTTGATGTGGTCTTCACCAGCAGCATTCAGTTTCGCAGTCGTTCCGACAAATTCACTTTCGTGAATTACAAAGTCAGAGGCTTCACCGTTTTCCTCCTGCTTTTGCCAAATGTCATCACTGATGGTTCCAAGTGGTGCAGCAGAATCATATGGAATCTGGTCCTTATGTTGTTTATGTTGGCAACCACTTACCAGCATTGCTGCTAGTACAATAGCAGGCAAACATGCAATTTTGGGTTGTATAGACATCGGTTACTTCCTTGTATTTCTCTCACATCATAAAAATGAGTGTGATTGGAATTATATAAGTATCACCTGGCAAAGAAATAATTATTTAGTGTTAGTCAGAGAATCCGTAGTCACCATTGATATAGTAGTTGTCAGATTTTGTTTGATGGACAAAATCTTTCTGCTGTCGGTGCATACGTTTTTTCTGCATATACCAGACAGTGCTTCTGTGATGCACATCTGGCTTGCCTTCAATATTGTTTAAGAAGAAGAAGTCCCAATCTCCTGGTTCAGTTACTTCCATACCAGGTAGAACAGTCGGAGCATCTTCCGCTTCCATGGGGTGTACCAGTTCCGGGCTGACCAGGATGACCAGTTCTGTTTCGTTACGGGTAACACCCTTGTTGGAAAACAGTGGACCTATCAGAGGGATATCTCCAATGATTGGTAGTCTGTTTAAATCTCCACGCTGTTGTTCCTGGATGAGTCCAGCGATTGCAAAAACCTGTCCTTCTCGCATATCAACAGTAGTACTGGCGGATTGCGTATTCAGTCCCAGAATTCCATTCACGGAAAGTGCGGGGTTTACCGTACTGATTGTTGGTGTTACCTGTAGCCGAATTCGGTCTTTATCCAGCACAGTTGGAAGGAAAGAGAGTTGAGTACCAAAGCCCTTGAATGTCGTCGTTGCTGCCTGGGCACCACCGACGCCAACGACGGTTGGCACAGCAAATTCACCCCCAGAGATAAAGTTAGCTGCACGACCACTAATGGTTACCAGGTTTGGTTCAGCCAGGATTTTTGCATATCCATTTTGTGCGAGAGCTGAAAGAACCAAGTTGACTTCATCAGTTGAAAACGATCCTGTTATCAATCCTGTTCCACCGCCGGCAAGACTGCTGGCAGTTCCTGTGAAAATCTGTCTCCAACCAAATTCCCCTGAGTCAACAGTTAAGTTCGAACTGGCTGTTCTGGCAGCAGAGCGATTTATTTGGGCGATACGTACTTTCAGCATCACTTGTTTTTCGCCTGGGACTTTCAGCATGTCAACGACGGTAGATTCCGGTAGTATCGCTCCATCAGGAAATGGATCAGCCGCTTCACCATTTGCAAACAGTGAGCCACCACCTCCGCCTCCCAGATTTGCATCAGATCCGGAGCGAGCACGAATAATCGAAATGATTTGAGTTGCTTCCTGTTCATCGCGAGCCTGACCGCGAACGATCAATTTATCCGCGAACGGAATCAGCTGAATCTTACTGTTCGGGAAGAACTCGTTAATCATCTTCTGGAATTCACCATATTCCATTCGACGCAAGTCTTCGATGGAATTATCACCTTCGACTTTGACTTGTACACTTAAGATCTGAGGATTTGCTTCTTCACCCAGCCAAAGTGTCATTGTTGTCGTACCGGTTTCTTTCCCGATGACTTCCACTTCCTGCGCACCGAAGGCAACAACTTCGATTTTTGTCGGATCTGCAATCGCGACTCGGAAGATGCTCATCTTCATTTTGAGAATTTTTGAATGTCGTTGCTGAACACTAAGTTCAACTTCCGATTCATAAATTTGATCAACAAGCTGATGAACTTTTTCTTTTGTTCGTGTACTTACGACTGGTGTTCTTTTTTTAGCGGCACCAGAAGTAAATTTGTGTGTTTTAATTTTTCCTGGAACTGGAGGGGCTGGTGGCACCTGTGCAGAGAGAGGTGAGGCAGTGATAACCACACCACAGGCCAATGCCAGCATAGTGCGTCTTTTCCAAGAGGTGTTTATAGACATACTTGTCTCCCAATCCTTTGGTCGTCAATTTTGCGAAATTGGAGTTAGCAATTTATGATGGAGTCTATGATTCTCATTAAACCACGTTTAATGGAACTGATTTCAAATGATCAATTTTGTATAATTTGAGTTAGAAAACCACACACATCCCGCTAGATTCTAATTTGTAAACAAACAAGGTTCGCTATTACTGGTCTGTGGCATAAATCAAATAAAACATAAGATGCCTGCAAAGCAATGTGTTCGTAAAAAACCCATCGCATCAATCATATCGGATAATCCTGTACGGGAGGTTTATAGGAAATGTGCGTTGTTACCCAAATTATGCAACTTTTCAGAAGTTATTGATTTTTCTTATATTCTACTTTACCTTTGATGAGTCTTTTGTCGAAAACGAGCAATGGTGAGAGATATTAGGTTCTAAGTGTTAGAGTGAAACGAAAATGTGACTCACCATTTTTCTTAACTAATTAAGTTGTTGTGGCAAGTATTTGTTAAAACAACGTAAGAATATAAAAGGTGGTCCCATGAATGCGAGTTTTGCATTGCTCATCGGTTTAAGTGTTTGGCAGTACGATGGTGAAGTGATAACTGCAGATACTGTCAGTGCTCCGGCAATTATCTCGTTAACGTCGGGTGAATGTAATTATCCAGCAGCCCCTGCATGTATGACTGGAAACGGAGCTGGTTTCTGCCAGAGTGGAAGCGGAAATAGTGGTATTTGTGACGCTTGCGGAAGTAGTTTCTGTAATGGTTGTTGCCATCTCAAGAAGCGAAGCTGGTTTAATATATCAACGACGGGAGATATGTATCCGCACTACCCGTATACACCAGTGTATCATGGGTATTATTATTTTCGTCCCTACAACTATTCGAATATATTGAGACAAAAGGGTGAAATAGTCGCTCTTGGTGGTGATTCGAAGGCACCTTATTCTCATAAAATGTTCCTGCGAATTTATGAACAAATTGATTTGACTTCGTATGAAGAATCCCCATCAAACGGCGAGAGTCTTCCTACACTGGGGCCAGTTCATCCTCCTCTTCCGAGTCTGGAAGACATTCTGAAAAGCAAGTAGGAATCATTCTGCTGGACAAAGTTGACTGGCTGAATGTTAAAATTGAAACAAATAAAGATCTGTGCAATTATGTGCAGATCTTTTTTTTATATTGTGCTCTTGCCCATCTGATATTGAAGGTTCAGAGTGGTGCCATCGATGTGCTATTGAGGATGAGTTGTGCAGGGAACTGAATCAGAGCAAATTCCCACAGAATGGAAGATGTGTGATCGCGAATGGTGGTTTTGCACTGGCATGGTCTGGTGTGCCTGCCTGTTTCTTATCTGCACGGTCACGATTGCCGACCCCGATCTCTGGGGGCACACGCTGTATGGTCTACGGGCGATTGAGCAACACGTTCTGGTGGAGCATACCGATCCCTTTTGTTATACCGAACCGGGCGCGGTCTGGGTGAATCACGAATGGTTTTCCGAATTGTCATTTGGATGGTTATGGAGCAATTTTGGTGGTCTCGGTCTCTGGTTCTGGCGTAATTTCTGGTTACTGGTAATTTTTATCCCCGCCTGGATCGCCTTAAGAAAATTCAGGGCAAGTCTTGCTGGCGCTATTTTGTTGCTGGTGTATTCCGCTTTTTGTCTTTCGCAATTTGTTGTATTCATTCGCCCACAGCTGGTTACCTTTGGTTGTTTTGCAGTGACACTATTACTGCTCAGGCATTATCTCGATCGACCTCAGTCGAAATCGATCTGGTATTTACCGATAGTGATGCTGTTGTGGGCCAACTCACATGGAGGTTTTCTGGCGGGAGTTGGAATACAGGGGATTGTTCTGTTGTGGATGGGATATGGCGTTTATCGATCAAGCTATCAACAAAGAGATTTACTACGTCTGGGAACGGTCATTGGTCTAAGCTGGTTAGTGACGCTGATCAACCCTTATGGTATTCGCTTACATCAGATGTTGTGGGACCATCTGGTTACAAAACAGATCGTGCGTGAGTGGCAGCCACTTTGGGAAGCACAGCAGGCGTTGTTGTATTACATACCTTTTTTGCTGATTGCGCTGGCATTTCTTGGCTCGAAAAAATGGCAGTGGATCGATCTGATCTTGATCGTGGTGGTGGCTTATCAGGCCATCAGTCATATCAGACATGTCGCCTTGCTGGCGATTGCTGTTATTATTTTATTAGCGCAACCTGTTTCTGATGCGATTCGAAGGTTGTTTCCTCATATGATTCAGCAGTGGTCTGGGCAAGAACGTGGTAGGTTTCGTTTATTTTTAGTCATCTCTACCATGTTTATCATCAGCGGGTTGGGTCTTCATACTTTGGTTCAACTCGGGAAAGAATCGATACTTCCCTGGCAAATTGGGGTGGAAACCCAAAGCAGAGCACCGGGCATGCCTGTCGCTACGATCAAAGTGTTGCAGGATCAAAATCTGACTGGGAATATATTAACAGACTACGGTTGGGCACAGTATGTGATCTGGCAGACGTTTCCCGACTCACGGATTGCCTTTGATGGTCGTTATCGAACAGTTTACTCTGCCGAGCTGGAACAGGAATTAGTCGAGTTTCAGAAGTTGAATGGCCAATCTCGCGGTCCAACGCCATTACTTGATCAATATCCCACAGAAATATTATTACTTCCCGCAGCTCTGAAAGTGCAGGAGTATTTAAAGCAACGATCCGATTGGGTACAGATTTATGAAGATCAGCAGGCAACACTCTGGGTGAAAGACTTGCCGCGATTTCAACCGATCATCATACAGACTCAGCAAAAAAAACTGACGATTCCGCAGATCGCGAAGTGGTGTCACTTTCCGGCAGATCCCCGATCGCTCGAAGAATAAATCCATTCACTATGGCGTGGATATCAGTGACCGATTGCGATTTCTATTTTCGCTGACACCGGTCCCACGAACCGCAGAATTCTTTATGGTATTTTCACAAACAGATCTCAGGAGATTCAGTTCGTAGACGTTATTTTACGTCCGGATGATAGGCGCCAAGTAGTATACTTTGATATAATGCACGAACATTTCAAAACTTACAAATCGAAACATCTTTTTCATTGATCTCACGGGCCTGGAGGTCTCAAGCTAAAAGGTTGAGTCATGAAATTCATTCGTTCCCTTTCTATTCGCGTATTCTCCGTTTCATTTTTCCAATTAGCCTGGAACTTGCGATCCAAAGCATTGATGATGGTGACAGCCTGTTTGCTGGCCTCTCCTTTATTCGCAGTTTCGGCCAAGGCACAGTTTGATGACCTGCTGAAACGAATTCCCTCAAGTGCAAACTCGTTGGTTGTGATTGATGTGACTGCGATGCATGCCAGCCCACTGGCAAGAAAAGACGGGTGGCTCAAAAAACATGAAGCCGCTTATGTGGAACGTCCCATCTATCTGCCACCCGAGGCGGACAAAATTATTCTTGCAGCACAAATCAACATGTCGAACGAATTAAGAGAAAACTGGGAATTAGCTGTCATGGATCTGAAAGAGCCCATTCCCATGCGTTCGATCGCCCGGGCAGAGGGGGGATATGTTGATTCGATAAACGGCTTACACGCTGCTTGGACTCCCAGTGATGCTTACTTTGTAAGGCTGAATACATCAGTGATGGGCGTCATGCACCCTGCCAATCGACAGGCTGTCTCTCGCTGGGCGGAATTTGGAAGAAATAGCGACAGTGCGGTTGTATCACCTTATTTAAAACAGGCGACAAAACGTGTCCGATCAGGCGGTCCTCAAATCGCGATGGCAATCGATCTGAATGACATCGCGTTACCTCATCAACTACAGGAAAGTCTCGAACAATCAGAGGTTCTTAAAGGAAACAAAACCAAAATAAAAGAACTGTTTGATGTCATCAGTGGGATCCAAGGCGCAACGTTTACGGTTAAAGTTGGCAGCAAAGCGGAAGGTGAATTAAGGATCGATTTCGATTCGGATACGGCAAAATTCTCCAACTTTGCCAAACCTCTGGTTTTGGAAGTCCTCGACAAGTTCGGCGCCTACGTGGAAGACCTGGAGAAATGGAAATCTGAATTGCAGGGAAAATCGATTATTCTAAGCGGTACGCTTTCTAATGATGGCATGCGTCGCGTATTTAGTATCCTGGAAATTCCCACGACGAAGTTCAGCGAGCTCAAGGACACAGATCTTAGTCCCGGTAGCCCGGAGGCCGTAGCCAAGGCTTCGTTGACTTATTTCAAATCGGTAACGGTTCTCACCGAGGACTTACGAAAATATCTCAAAACACATAAGGATAATCATAGCGTTTACAATGAACGTTATGCACGCAAAATAGACCGGCTTCCCATCCTGAATGTCGATGAAGATTTACTCGATTATGGTTCCCAGGTTGCTGAAACTCTACGTAGTATTTCTCTGGCTAAGCGGGGGGCTGGCGCCCGGGCAGGCGTTCGTAATTCCAGTCTTTATGGGAATTACAATTACAACTATGATTCTAACAACAATTATTACAGTCGTCGATCTAATGCCAGTGTGAAGATTCAGAACCAGACCGAAGAGCGGGCGAGGGCAACAGGTGTTCGGTTCACCAGCTGGAAAGAAATTGAGGATGCCACGGCAGCAATTCGCAGACAGATGACCAAGCGTTATCAGATAGAATTTTAAAGATCAATCAGATCTTAAAATCTTTCGATTGTAAATCTGCAGATCAATTGCATCCGTAGGCGCGAACGTCTCAGCGCATTGAGAATTAGCCTGGGTCCAGGTTGATTGTCGTGTCTCCGAGGCCGTTTGAAGTATGTATATAGAGAATGAAAGGCGCTCTAGCGACAGGAACGTGAGTGTGAGTCGCTATCCTTTGCCAATGTTTTCTTTGGTTCTTGCGGATCTTCTGAATCTAATCGAAGCAAGATCTCATCTCCCTCTATATCGACTACAGTTAAAAACTGATCGTCCACCTGAATTGTATCACCAATGGAAAGTTCCATTTCAGTCTTTCGGGTTACCAGGTCTGTCACGTATGAGCCTTTCATCGAGAAACAGTGGTAAATCTCTTAATAGCAGTCATTGTGTTTAGAAATATGGGATGTGTACCAATGTGCTTAACGACTGCCAGATCTTTCAAGAGAGGGGAGATTAACAGGAGTTCCCATTTATGGCAATTGAAACCTTTGAAGTGGATCGATTCTGCGAATAAACGTGATCCGGCTCAGAGATTTCAGCAAAAATAAATCGTAGAGATTATAGTTGCAATTGAGGGGTTTCGTCGTTTACGATTGTTAATGTCGCGATCTCTCCTTTTTCTCTATCTTGTTTGCTGGTATTACTTTTCACCGATTATGTCTTTGCAAGAAGTTTCATCAACGGCAACTCTGTTACCGATCGAGTTTACGCCCCTTTTAAAGCGTACCCGATGGGGGGGAGAACGTCTGGGAACGCAGCTGCATAAATTAATCGGTGTTGAGGGAGATTTTGGCGAAAGCTGGGAGTTATCTGACCATCCTCAGGCTCCGACCCTGATCGCTGGTGGCGCGTATTCAGAGTGGACATTGTCACAGTTGATTCAAAAGAATCCGAGCGCTTTGTATGGAGCAGGGACTTTTTATGAGACCTTTCCTCTGTTGATCAAGTTTATCGATGCCACTGACCGTCTTTCTCTGCAGGTGCATCCGGGCGAATCTGATCTGGGAAAATTTGACGCGACCTACTCTGGAAAGTCTGAAGCCTGGGTGATTCTCGATGCCGTTGAGGGCAGTCGTATTTTTGCGGGTCTGAAAGCAGGTGTGGATGCATGCCAACTCCAGAGACATCTGGAACAGGGGACCGTTGAAGAATGTCTGCATAGTTATCGGGTCAAGCAAGGCGACGCTGTATTTATTCCTGCAGGAACATTGCATGCAATTGGTGAAGGAATCCTATTGGCGGAAGTCCAACAAACCAGTGATCTCACATTCCGCTTATTTGACTGGGGTCGTCTTGATCAATCAGGCAATCCACGTCCCTTGCACGTTGCGAAGGCGTTAGATTGCATCAATTTTGAAAGAGGGCCGGTGGGGCTTCTCGAACCAAAGATACTTTCCAGTGGCGAACACCAGATTGAAGAACTGCTGGAGTCTGAATATTTTTCAATTCGCCGTCATCACACCCGGGAATCCATTTCACTCGCGTCGCTGAATCAGGCACAGATATTGATTGTTCTGGAAGGAACAGGTCAACTGGACTGTGGTGCAGAAACATTTGAAATGCTGGAAGGAAAGATACTTTTAATACCGGCAGCGACTTCCGATTGTCAGATTCACGTGGATGGTGAAATTACGTTTCTGGAAGTGATGCCTACATAATCTTTCGAGAATTCAGCGATCAGCTCTGATTACGTATTCAAGGTTCGCAAAGGGGATCGGGCGGGTATTCTCTTATTGAAAGTAGTTTGAAGACTCAGACGCGTTGATATCTTTTGTAGCCTTCCAGTTCAAACTCATGCAGCGTGCTTTCCAATTGTTTTTTGATTTCCAGTAACCGTTCCGGATCTACTATTTTCCGTTCCTGCTCGTCAATCACATAAAATACATCAACGACCTGATCAAGGTGTGTTGATATTTTTGCCATAACGATAGAAAGTCCCATGCGGCTGATCGCTCTTGAAACGATATAGAGCAGTCCAATCCGGTCGTGAGCAATCACATCGATAATCGTGCATCGCTTGGATGATTGATTGTCGATTTCAACACGTCCAAGATCAAATTCACCACTGAGGCTGGCTGATTCCTGAAAACGCTGGTTATTTAAAAACATGGTTTTCGCATCGGTTTCGCCGAGAACAGCTTTGCTGATTTCCCTCTCGATTTTCTTGACTCGAGTGTGCGGGACCTCGTCAGTATAATCGTTGTCGATCACCCGAAAACTGTCGACCACACCACCTGAAGCGCTGGTTGTAATCTGGGCAGAGATAATATCCATTCGTTTGGCAGTAAACACGCTGATCATTCTATGAAAGCAGGATTGTGCATACATCGCCTGCGCAATCACATGATAGTTCACTGTTCCTGTCTCTGGATCAAATTCTCCCTCAACAACAATCTGATCAGAGGCCAGGTCTCGTAAAATTTTGATGTCGTCAGCGATTCGTGCGGAGGACGTTACCAGTAGATAATGAGGTGAGAATGAATTAAACAGTTCTGTGAACCAGACTTCTGTTTCTTCCTCATTACTCAGGGTCTGTGGCAGTTCCAGATGGTTTCGTACTCTTTGTTTGACACGTGCGATTCGCTGGTCGCGCTGATAGCGTGAATGTTTCCCGCCCAGCAGCAGCATCGTTCGTTCGTATAAATCGGCCAGCAATTCCGATTTCCAGTCAGTAAAAACGCCAGGGCCGACTGCAGTAATATCGGCGGCTGTCAAAACATAAAGCATACGCAACTTTTCCGGGCTGCCAACTTTTTGACTGAATGCGAACAGGATGTCTGGATCTGAAATATCTCGACGAAAGGCCAGATGAGCCATTGTTAAATGTTCCAGTACCAGAAATACCAGTAATTTCTGTTCTTCCTCCTTCATTCCGAGTCGCACTGCTGTTTCGGCGGCGATCATCGCACCTACTTTGCTGTGGTCTTCGCCATACCCTTTACCGATATCGTGCAATAGAATGGCCAGATTCAGAATATCTTTCTTTTCAATGCTTCGATAGGAACTCCCCAGTTTGGAGTCATCTATGGGAAAGGCTTCCGATGCTTCGATCGCACGAAATGTGTGTTCGTCGACCGTATAGCTGTGATACTGATTGAATTGCAGTAAACAGTTGGCATGTTTCATATAGGGGATCAACAAAATTAAGATCCCCGTTTCTGACATGGTTCTTAAAGTTAGCCCCAGGTTATTACTTCGGTCCAGGATGGCGCGAAAGATGTCTATGGACTTATTGGAAACAGTCGGAGGCAGTTTCAAAGCTGACTCTCTGATGGCGTCCAGAAGATCAGGAGAGATAGCGATGGCATAGAGTGAAGCTGTGTCAAAGAGTTTGAGGATTTCCTCAAGGCTACTGCAGACCTGTGCCTGGTGTCTGGGTGCGACATCAAGGTGATCGGGTGCAATTTTGAGAATAGAATCGGAGCGGTGTGTCATTAAAAAATCATAAACTCTCGATAGAAATGGCTGAGGTCGATGTGCTTTAATGAAACGTTCTGTGATTTCCGCAACGGCTTTACTGTGTTGGAAATATTCCTGCATCAGTAACTCTACGGGGCGTTGTCCGTTCGTGCCTTCAATTTGACGCTGTTCTGCCATCCAGAGTTGTGTGTCTTTAGTAAACAGGTCCTGTTGTCTACCCGCTTCGAAATGTAGTTGAATGCGTACTTTGAGCAGATAATCTCGGGCATTTTTCAATGTTCGAACATCGCGACTATTAATGCGGCCATCCAACCGTAGCATATCGAGATTTGCCGTTCCATAACGTGCGAAGCCCAGCCACCGTAATAGATGAATGTCACGCAGGCCACCTGGCGAGCGTTTGATATCGGGCTCCAGTTGCATGACAGCCCCGCCATGCTGTTTACGCTCTTCCCAGCGTGCTGTCACGCATTGTTCAAAAAATAAACGTCTGCGAAATAAAATGACATGTCGATAAAAGGCTTTGATGAGTTGCTCAGGAAGATGCTCATCTCCCCAGATCGAACGGGCTTCGATCATCGCCGTGGCAAATTCCGGTTGGGTGCGCGCCATCTTGATCGAGTCAACAATGGTTCGAACGCTATGTCCCAGTTTTAGACCTGCATCCCAGCAACTTCGTACGATTTCACCGACAAATTCCGAGAATTCATTGACCACTTGTCCGCGATAAAGAAACAGCAAGTCGACATCAGAGTAGGGCGCCATTAATCCGCGTCCTGAGCCGCCAATTACGAGAATCGAGCTATGCTGACTCAGCAGTTTTTGTTGTGCTTCCGGTAGTTGATGCAATTGATCCTGTATGATTTGCAGAATCAACTGTTCGATGGATTCCGCGATCGCTGTTGCAATTTGTAAGCCACTGGCGCCCTTTTGCAACAAATCCTGGCCGCGTTGTCTGGCTTGTTCCACCTGCGTACGATAAACAGCAAACTGTTGAGCAGAGCAGGGGGGAGAAGAGTCTGACATCATGAGTACCAGGCTGTAACAAAAAGAAAAGATAGTTGCCCGGGATTATGACAGCAAACCTTAGAGGGAAGCGATCATAGAATTAAACGGCTTCCGAACCGGTCTCACCCGTGCGAATTCGAATGACTTCATCCAGATCCGTGATAAAAATTTTCCCGTCGCCAATTTGGCCGGTGCGAGAAACCTGTGTGATCGTTTCGATGGTCTTTTGGACCATGTCATCTTGAACGACGATTTCGAGTTTTACTTTGGGAAGAAAATCGACGATATATTCGTTTCCGCGATACGTTTCTTTATGCCCACGTTGACGACCAAACCCACGGACCTCACTAACAGTCATCCCGCTGATGCCGAGCTCTGAAATCGCGTTTTTGACTTCTTCCAGTTTATAATGACGAATGATGGCCTGGATTTTTTTCATCGAAGACTACTTTCGAAAAACCGTAATTTGAATCATGTTTGAAGTGCTGTAAAGCAAAAGGGACAGCAGGAATGCCCCTCGCTTTACAATCTATTAATCAAAGAGCGGTATCTCCGGCTTCACCCGTTCGAATACGAATAATGTCTTCGACTGGCATCACAAAGATTTTTCCATCGCCAATTTGTCCCGTTCTCGCTGACTCTAAAATTGTGTCAACGACAGTTTTAACCTGATCGTCAGGAACGATCACTTCCATTTTGGCTTTTGGCAGAAAATCAACCGTGTATTCAGCTCCACGGTACTGTTCCTTATGGCCTTTTTGACGTCCAAAACCACGGACTTCAGAGACGGTCATACCTTGAACACCAATTTCAGTCAGAGCATCTTTCACTTCTTCGAGCTTGAAATGCCTGATGACAGCTTCCACTTTTTTCATTGGAATCATACTCCCAGAAAATGCTTAGTTTTCGTCCAGCGCTTTCGGAAACCCAAGCGATAACTACATAATATTATTATATCGAATTTGCAGGGAAATCTCGATACCACTAATTGATTTCCCCCTCAAAACAAAAAAACTATTGGCCTGTCAGGCCATTTGAATTCACTTTCCTGAGGATGAAAAAGAGAGCCAGCTCGATGCTGGCTCTCAAATTTCATAATCTTAGAGGAAGATGTATCCTTCTTCACCATGTTCACTGAGGTCAAGACCCCGAATTTCTCCCTCTTTACTGACTCGAAGACCCATTGTCATATCAATCAGCTTCAGAATGATAATGGTTCCGATCACCGAAATAACAATGGCGGCACCGACACTCACTAACTGATTGATAAACTGCTGTGTATTCCCTTCGAGTAAACCGGAACCCACACCATTTGTATCAGTTCCCGTGATAGCGCGCGTGGCAAAGACACCTGTCAGAATGGCGCCGACTGTTCCACCAATGCCGTGTACTCCAAAGGCATCCAGCGAATCATCGTATTTGAACTTCCCTTTCAGAGTGGTACAGGCCAGGTAACAGGCGAAGCCGGCTGCCAGCCCGAGAATGATTGCAGAGATAGGAGTGACGGTTCCACAAGCGGGCGTGATACAAACGAGACCTGCCACAGCGCCCGAGCAGGCACCCAGAATACTGGGTTTCCCATTTTTAACCCATTCTGCAGCGGCCCAGGCCAGAACTCCTGCCGCCGCCGCCAAATGTGTGGCGACAAAGGCATTCACTGCACCAGGGCTTGCACTTCCTGCACTGCCCGCATTGAAACCAAACCAGCCCACCCAGAGCAATGTGGCACCGATAAAAGTATAAGTTAAGTTATGGGGCGGCATTGGTTCCTGTCCGTATCCCAGTCGTTTTCCGAGCAGAATTGCGCAAACCAATGCCGAGAATCCGGAGCTGATATGCACTACTGTTCCACCTGCAAAATCATAGGCGGGATAAAGAGCACTCTCATTCCATTCACACAACCAGCCGGTATCAGACCAGACCCAATGAGCGATGGGGCAATACACGAAAGTACCCCAGAGAACAGAGAAGACCACCATCGAGCTGAATTTCATCCGTTCGGCAAAGGCTCCACAAATCAGGGCAGGGGTAATGATGAAAAACATCATTTGAAATACCATAAAGAGCGATTTGGGAATTGTTCCATTAGCCGGAATTACGACAGCGCCGTTCTCCCAGGACGGTATGACCCCTTTGAGTAAAATATGATCGAAGCCTCCCATGAAGCCTCCCAGGATATCTGACCCAAAGGCAAAGCTGTAACCCCAGAGAGCCCAGATGACAGACATGAGTCCCATCAGGAACACACATTGCATCATGACTCCCAGGATATTCTTTTTACGAACCAGGCCACCATAAAACAGGGCCAGGCCCGGTGCCGTCATCAGGAGCACTAAAGCGGATGAAATCATCATCCAGGCCATATCAGCGCCCTCGAATTCGGTCGCTGCTGTCTCCTGTGCTGGTGCTTCTGCACCCGATCCCAATGGATGGGAAGCAGGTGCTTCGTCTGCGAAAACCTTCCCCTGTCCCATCAAACTCAAACAACAAATCAACAATGACAGATACGCAAAGCGATTATAGACTCTCCTCATTACAGGGGCCTTTCCGAACGCAAAAAATGTTCAAAGCAGTGAGCGAGCGCTTTGGTTCTCTGAATTGATCGGATAATCAGTTTGTGACATCATCATTTTAGATGAGACTATTTCGAAGCAGTTTCATCTAATTTGATTTTTTCATCCAACCACAATTGCGATTCGACGTTGCAGACTTCACCATATCCACGTCTAACATAATCTTACGATCAAATCAGTTAGGGATCAGTCTAGCAAAGCCTGTTGATAAAATCACCCGAGGCACGATCCGTTTTGTTCAGGTTTCTATAAGATATGGTTCAAGTTGTGCCGGAACATATGATTAGTTTGTTGTCATGGGATGTCTCTCCGGTGATCCCGATGGGGGTGTTGTTTCTCGTGGGCGTCCTGATCGGGCAGGGTGTGAATGCCTGGGTTCGTCGGATGTCTCTCCAATCAAGCATCCAACCACTTTCCCGATGTCTGGGATGTGGATCGCGGGTTCCGCTGTGGAAACTGATTCCCCTGATACGCTGGATTCCCTTTCAGAACCGTTGTGGTGACTGCGGGACCCTGATGCCTCGTTCCGAAAAAATTTTGGAACTGGCGACAGGTGGGTTATTTGCTTTATTCTATTATCTGACAGTGAATCTCCGTTGTCTGGAAGTTCCTTCAGTTGTCCCTCCCGCAGGTATGTTTGAGTGGCGTTTGCTCTCTCATTATCTATTGTTGATTTTGCTGATAGCTGCGACCAGTATTGACTTTCGGGAGTATTTAATTCCAGACCAGATCACGTTCACAGGAATGATTGTTGGAATTCTGGGCGCTACCGTCGCCGGTCAACTGCAGGTCATGCATGTGTGGGTTGACTGGAATCAGGCGATCCCCGGTTTGTCAGGTCCTTATATTCCGGATTGGATCAAGGTTCACTCGCACTGGCATGGACTGACCTGGAGTTTGACAGGGTTGATTGTGGGTGGCGGGCTGACCTGGATTTTGAGAGTGGTTTCTTCTGTATTACTCGGTCAGGAAGCGTTGGGTTTTGGCGATGTGACCCTGATGGCGATGATTGGCAGTTTTGTCGGGTGGCAACCCGTTCTGCTGATTCTGCCATTGGCTCCTTTGTGTGGATTACTGATTGGTTTTCTCAGTCGCGCTGTGACAGGTAAAACGTATTTGCCTTATGGCCCCTATTTGTGTGCCGCCACGCTGATTGTATTGATGTGCTGGAAGTGGATCTGGCTGGCCGAATGGCCGGCGACAGTTCCCGGCGCCCCTCCCGAATTTTCCATCCGCAAGTTATTTGGTGATTTCATGGGGTTGGCGTTGATAGGCGGAATCGCTCTGGGAGCATTGATATTGATGCTGCTTCTGCTGCGAATCTACCGGGCGATCCCGGTGAAACGTCATTGAAGTTGGAGAGAAAAAAGAGACGACAGTTTGAAGTCTAAATCAGGTCCAGCTTTTTGTGGCGGCGTTGTGTGGGACGCGAGCAATCTTCACAGACGCCATAAACTTCAAGCCGATGTTCGTTCATGCGGAAATTGATTTTTTCTGCTAGTCGTTCCAGAATTTCAGCAATGTCGTCATTCTGAAATTCGAATAGTTCGCTGCAGCTTTTGCAGATAAAATGATCATGTTGTGGATAGCCGTAATCGTGCTCGTAGACATCCTTGTCGTTTGTGCGCGCGACTTTTCGTAACAAGCCAGCTTCTTCCAGCTGGGTTAAAGTACGATAGACGGTTGAACGGCTGACTTTCCGCCCGGTTTTCTGTTGAGCCATACGGAAAACCAATTGATCTGCATCAAAGTGTTCATGGTTTGAGAAGACTTCGGTTACGATAAATTCTCGTTCCTGTGTCAGTCTCTTCCCCTTTGTGGCCAGATACTCTTTAAATTTCTCTGTAGGAGAAACTGAGATCTCCAAGCTTTCAAAATTGAGCACTGTTTCGCGTTTCCTCTTTAAATTTCTTTAGGATCGCCACGGCGATGTTTATTCAGAATCGTCGATCTGATTCAGAAGACGATTTAAAGCTGCATTCAACTTTTCATCAGTCTCATAAGTTCCATCGTCAATAGCTGCCTTGATTTGAGCTAACCGTTCTGCACGCATTTCAGGGTTGTTTGTCATTTCATCCAGCATACGCCCGGCTGAAGAAATCTCCAATTCATCCTGTGGTGAAGAAATCGGTTTCGAGGTAGGCGCCTCTTTGTTGTTGGTGTGAATTGGATTCATCTGCTTATTGATGGGCAGTGATCCGGAAATTGAACTGGTGCCGTTAACATCCATGGCGGCATTCCCCCTGTCACGTGATCCTGAATCAGCCGGAGGAGAATCCTCCTGACCATTATTTACTGTATGGGGGTCATGATATCGTAAATGGGGGGATCGATTCAACTGGTAGTCTGCAGTCATGGCCAATTCTTTCATTGAATTCACTGAATTC
>Ga0055584_100002427_pt1 | contig 18408 bp, 19 predicted proteins | sample OSDHelmetaG_FD_58716 | JGI IMG/M metagenome (GOLD analysis project Ga0055584, IMG submission 58716) | Pelagic marine sediment microbial communities from the LTER site Helgoland, North Sea, for post-phytoplankton bloom and carbon turnover... | ecosystem: Environmental > Aquatic > Marine >... | reverse complement strand
AGAAGTCAATTTAAACATCAGTTATTTGAGAAATTAGACACAATGGAGGTCGTTGGTAGGCTTATAAACATCATTAGAAATGACAATCCTGAAAAAGTGTTTGTTGATATTGGTGGTATAGGTGCAGGTATCTATGATAGATTAAAAGAATTAGGCTATGGAAGGCTTGTTACATCTGTTAATTTTGGATCTAGACCTAATAATGTTGAAAGATACTTTAATAAAAGGGCTGAAATGTGGGGATTAATGAAGGAATGGTTAGAAGATGATTGTAAAATAGAAGATAGTGACAAATTTCACTCTGATCTTATAGGTGTACAATATACATTTGACTCTAACGGTAAATTAAAATTAGAATCAAAAAAAGATATGAAAAAGCGTGGCTTAAAATCTCCTGATTTGGGTGATGCTTTAGCATTAACTTTTGCAATGCCAGTTGCAAATAAATCTTTTATGGCTAAATATGGCGGTCAAACAATAAATAAAGTAAATACAACATGGGACGAATGGAATCTTTAACAATTAGAAAATTTGATTTAAATAATGATTACAAAGATTATTGTGATTGGCATAATGTTTTTAAAAGAAGAAATGTTATGCCACCAACAAAAGAAATGTTATCTAATAGTGGGTTAATAGTAGAATATAAAGGGCAAAAAGTTATAGCAGGTTTTCTTTATATGACAAATAGTTCTATTGCTGCAGTAGAATTTATTATGGCTAATAATAAAGCACCTAGAGATATAAGAAAAAAATCTTTAAAAAAACTCTTGACAAATCTTGAACGCCTATCTATCCTAGAAGAATATAAGTTTTTAATAGTTTATACTAATACTATTGGATATATAAATAATCTTGTAGAAAATTTTGGATATAAAAAAAATCCTTATAAAACTACAGAATTAATTAAAAAAATATAATATGGCAGCAAGTACAGCAGCAGTAGCATTAACAGTAGGAGCATTAGCAGCAGGATCAGCAGGAAGTCAATATGCAGCATCTCGTAAGCAAGAAAAATTGCAAAAAAAAGCTTTAAATCAAGCAAATGAACAAGCACAAAGAGAAGAAGCTAGGCAATTAAAACAAGAACAAGCAATAGCCGCAACAGAAGGTAGAGCTTTAAAACAAGAGCAAGCAGCCTTATCGGGGTTAAGACAAGGAGCTAGAGGAAGTAAAAAAAGTTTATTGTCTGGTGCTGAAACTGGTTTAAGAAATTTATTAGGTTAATTAAAATAAAAATAAAATGAAAGCAAACAATATTAATCAAAATCAAATATATACATTACTTGATACCACAGTAAATGATACTGGTGATGAAATATTATTTACTTTACCAGCTCTTGCAAATGATATTGATGGAATATTAGATATTGAATTATCAGCAGGAGATACTGTAGAAATTCAAGGAAGATTATCAGATACAGGATCTTGGAAAACTTTAGATGATGCCAGTTTTACTGTTAATGGTATAAAGCAACTTAAATTACCGCTTAGAATTAGAGCATTAAGAACTGTTGCAGGTTCAGGAGATGCTAAAATACTGTTATTAGTTATAAACAATAGCTCTACAAAAATTATAGAATAATATGGCAAAACTTAGTTGTAATGTCTTAAAAAAAAGAATAAGCAAAGCAGAATCTATTAGGGATCAATATAAAGATTTATATCAAAGCGGTATGGATCTTACAATGCCTAATAGGGATCAATGGAGCGTTCAAACACAAGGAGCTAAGAAAGTAAATAAACTTTATGATTCCATTGGTGTTATCTCTTTAAATGCTTTTGTGAATAGGTTACAATCTTCTTTGACTCCTTTATATACTCAATTTGTAAAAATAATACCTGGTCCACAAATCAAAGATAATCCTAATGTAAATATTGAAGAAATTAAATTGCAATTTGATAAATTGACAAATATGTGTTTTCAATATCTTAATGCTTCTAATTTTTCAATAGCAGCCGCAGAATCTTATTATGATTTAGGTTTAGGTACTGGTGCATTATTTGTTGAAAATACTAAAAATCCTACTAATCCATTATCATTTTCTAGTGTGCCAATTAGCCACCTAGCAATAGATGAAAGTAAAAATGGAATTATTGAAGGAATATTTAGAACTCATATACTGCCCGCAAGAGGAATTGAAAGAACTTGGGAAGATGCAAAGATACCAAAAAGCTTAGCAACAACTATTGAATCAGAACCAGATAAAGAAATAGAATTAAAAGAGGCTACATATTATGATGTAAAGGAAGAGAAATGGCACTATACTGTCTTGCATAATAGCGATATATTAGTAGAAAGAGAACTAACCAGAAATCCGTGGGTTATATTTAGATGGAGTAAAAACAATGATGAAGTATTCGGTAGAGGACCAGTAATACAAGCAATGCCAGATCTTAGAGAAATTAATGAATTAAAAAGACTACAGATTAGATCTGCTCAATTAGATATATATGGAGTATATACAGTAGCAAATGATGGTGTAATAAATGCTAATACAATGAATATCCAACCTGGTGGAATGATAAATGTTGAAAGAAATGGAACGAATCCAACAATTGCTGCATTGCCTAGAATTGGTAATTTTAATATGCAAACTTATAAAATAGAAGAATCAAGAGTCGCAATTAAAACTTTAATGCTTGATAATAAATTGCCACCTGACTCAATAGGAGCAAGAACAGCAACTGAAATAGTAGAAAGAATGAAGCAATTACAAGTAGATACTGGTGCATCATTTGGAAGATTAATTTATGAATATTTAACTCCATTATTTAGAAATATTATTACAATATTAATTGAAAATGGTTTGTTTATTGTGCAAAAAGAATATAAAGAACTTTTTGCTATTGATAATCTATTTAGTTCTTTAGAAATTGTATCTCCTATTGCTAGAGCAGAGGCAGTAGATAAAATAAATGATATAGTACAAGCTGATGCAGTAATGAAAAGCATTGATGCTACTGGGCAATTAAGTCAAATGACCTTTAAAACAGAAGAACTTGGAACTTTAGTAGCTAACTTGCAAGGATTACCTCAGACTATTTTAAGAACAAAAGATGAAAAAGAACAGTTAAATCAACAAGCTGCTTTATTAGCAAGCGAACAAGCTAATCAACAGCAACAACCTCAACAATAATTAAATAAATATTATGCTTGATGATGATATATATAATATAGAAGAACAGCAGCAAATAAATGCTAAAAAACAACAAAAGGAAATTGAAATATTAAATGAAAAATTTGCAATATGTTTTAATACTCCTTGTGGTAAAGAGGTGTTGCAACATTTAGAAAATATGACCACAGAAAAACCCACTTGGATTCCTGGTAGCAATGATCCAGTAAATAATGGATTTTATAGAGAGGGGCAAAACTCTATTACTAACTATATTAATAATAAAATTAATCAATTTAATAATGATAAACAACAGAGATAAATTAAAAAAAACAGCAACTGATCTTAATATTGAATTTCCAAAAAATATTAAAAACGAAAGATTGTTAAAATTAATTGAAGAAAAACAAGGTAATGAATTAATTGAAAAAGAAATAATTGAATCTATTGAAGATAAAGATCCTAAAGTAATTACAAATAATAGATATAATGATAATGAATTAATTATTGCAGTTAGAAAAAAAGATATAAATGCAATTAAAAAAATTCTTAAAGAAGACAATAAACAAGCCCAGTTTAAAAATGATGAAGGATTAACTGCATATGAAATTGCTTGGAATCAAGAGTGTTCATATGAAATTCTTTATCTTTTTAAAAATAATACTTAATATTAATATAAAATAATTTTCAAATGACAGAGGAAAACAATAGCTTATTACAAGAAACAGACAGTGAAACAACTGAGACTACTGAAACAACTGAAACAATTGCAAGACCAGAAAATATACCTGATGAATTTTGGGATACTGAATCTAATAGTATTAAATCAGATACTTTATTAGAAGCTTACAATCAGGAATCTAAAAAAGCATTAGGTTTAAGGCAAAAACTATCTGAAAAAGGTAGTGTAAAACCACCTAAAGAAACATCAGAATATGCTTATGATGAATCTATTAATGATATTGTAGGTAGTGATAGTGATAGTTTAAAATTATTAAAAGAATCAGCTTTAAAATCAGGATTAAGTAAAGATCAATTTAAAAATCTTACAGATAATTTAATACCTGCAATGTCAGAAGCAGGATTAATTAATAAAACATTAACTAAAGAAGAAGAGCAAGAAGAATTTGCACAATTTCAAAAAGAAGAAATTGCTAAATTAGGAGATGGCGGAGATAAAATTTTACAAAATATTAATAATTGGGGAAATAGTCTTTTAAGTAAAGGAACTTTTTCAGAAGATGACTTATCTCATTTTAAAAATATGGTAATTGAATCAAAAGATATTGTAATATTTAACAAACTTATGTCTTTAACTGGTGAAAAACCAATACCATTAGATACAAATAATTCTTCACCAGCAATTAGTCGTGTAGAAATAGAATCAATAATGGCAACTGATGAATACCAAAATCCTATTAATCCTAAATATAAAGAAACACATAATAAAGTAGAAAAAATGTTTTCTCAATTATCTAAATAAAAAAGCTTGACAAATAATTTAATGTATGTAACTATCTAATATAGATAGTTATATACAAGCCTATTGCAAAGCAACCTTTTATAAAACTAAAAGCCCGATGGGGCTAAACATAGCAGAATCCTAGTAGTCAGATAGCCTATCTTTATTGACCTTGAAGATTATTAGCTTTAATTGTGCAAATAATGTATTTTTAATAGTTAATAATTTAAATAAAGAAACAAATGACACAAGAATTAAGTAATGTTTTTATAGAACAGTTTGAAAGCGAAGTTAAAGTAGCTTATCAAGCAGGCTCTAAGCTTATGGGTAGAAACAGACATAAAGCAGGTATCGTAGGTACAGCAACAAACTTTCCAAAATATGGTAAAATAACTACTTCTCCAAGAGGAGCATCGTCAAGTTTAATAATACCAAATACTGTAGAAATTGATAGAGTAACTTGTATAATTAAAGATTTTGTATCAAATAATTATATTGATGATTTCGATCAAATGAAAACAAATGTGCAAGAAAGACAGTATCTTACTAGTGCAATTGGTATGGCAATAGGTCGTAGACATGATCAGTTTATTATTGATGAACTTGCTGCAACATCAGTAGCTCCAGGTTTTACTAATATTATTCAAGCTAATGGAACTAATTTAACAGTTGATAAATTAACTAGAGCTAGTCAAAAATTAAATGAAAATGGCGTACCTGGTGGCAAACTTACTCTTGCAATAAGTCCTGCAGCGTTAAGAAGTTTATTAAATCAAGAAAAAATAGGTAGTTTAGATTATAATATGCTAAAACCTTTATATGAAGGTAAAATAGCTCATTATATGGGAATGGATCTTATTCTTATTGAAAATCGTGAAAATGAAGGTGGTTTGCCAATAACTGGTAACATCAGATCTCTTTTTGTTTATGATTATCAAGCTATAGGTACAGCTGATAATGGTCCTACTAAAATAGACACAGATTATGAACTTGCTAGAACCTCTACTCTTGTTGCAGGAAGAATCATGATGGGTGCCAAAACAATCGATCAAGATGGTATAGTCGAAATTAAAATTGACGAAACTGCTTAATAAATTTAATAACAATTTAATATATAATAATTATGGCTTACATAGATAAACATTTTAATGCAATAGGCGGACAAGGTCGTGCAGGAGTAAATGGTGTTTTATTTTTTTACAGAACAGAAGATGATGAAGCAACATTAGTTGCTGCTGATTATTTCAATCCACTTAAATCTACTTTAAAAAAAGGTGATATTATTGAAGTATTAGCTGGAGTTGATGATGTAAATAGTCCATCTTCTTCCATTGGAATTTTAATTTTAATGGTTACTGGTATTACTGCAGGTGTAGTTACTGTTATAAAACAGTCTATCCTATAAAATAGTTTCCTCTGTTGGAAAATTGAAAGGGTGCAGGATTATAGCTTTGCACCCTTTCTTAAAAATTAATAAATATTATGCCCTCAAAGTTTGATATATGCTCAAGAGCATTAATAGAAATTGGAGAAGAAACCATTGATAGTTTTAATACTATTGGTCCAGCTCAAATATGCGGCACAATATATCCTGATTATATTAGATATTTATTATCAATATATCCTTGGAATTTTACACTTAAAAAAACACAACTAGCAAGATTAACAACTAATCCTATTAATGAATGGCAATATGCTTATCAGTTACCATCTGATTTATTAATACTTAATGCTGTTTACAATTCAGATAATACTTATATTAATCCAATTAATAAATTTGAAAAGTTTGAAGATAAAATTTTTACAAATGAAGAAACAATTTATATTGATTATCAATATCAAATTAATGAAGAAAATTTTCCTGCTTATTTTATAGAATTTGCTATAATGGCTTTAGCTTCAAAATTAGCAATGCCAATTACACAAGATAAACAATTAGAACAATTAAAAGCCACTATTGCATTTGGAGGATTGTCAGATAATAAAAATGGTGGTGAATTTGGTACTGCTAAAAAATTAGACTCTATGCAAAATCCTTCATCTCGCATAAGAGCTGACAGTTTATTAATTGCAAGATTTAGTTAATGCCTATAAAACAAACACAATTCAGATTTACAGCAGGAGAATTAGATCCAAAACTAATAGGAAGAACTGATGTGGATAAATATTATTCAGCAGTAGAAGAAGCAACTAATGTAGATACTAATATTCAAGGAGGGTTTTCAAGATCTAACGGTTTAAGATTTCTTAAAAAAGCACCAAGAAAATTAAATAGAGAATTACCTCCAGTGATAATAGCATCACAAGGAGGAAATATTGCTAATATTAATGATAATGATATTAATACAACTTTAGTTACTACTTTTGCAATAGGAACAATAGATCCATATGTTATAGTATTTTATGATTTAGGAATAAATAAACAAATTAAATTCGTAGATATTGCAAATTGTAGTTTAACTTCACAAACAAATAATGCAGACTTCTTTATTCAAGGCAGTATAGATAATACAGTATGGGAAAACATTGGAGATGCTATTGATATGTCGCCTGAATCAGTTATAAGAAGAAGAGAAGCAAATAAAGAATACAGATATTTAAGATTTGTAAAAATAAATAATACTAATTTATTAACTGATGTTGTAACTATTGGTGAATTTAATGTATTTACAGAAGAATCTGAATTGTCTAATATTAAATTTATTCCTTTCGAATTTGATATAGATGAAACTTATATGTTAGTTTTATCTGATAAAAATATTCAAGTATATTATAATAATATATTTCAAGTTAATGTTAGGTCCACAAAAATAATTAATGATATTATTCCTTTTATTGATTATACACAATCAGCAGATAATATATTTTTATCGCAACAAAATATGTATCCGCAAAAAATCGTTAGGCAAAATGCAGATGATAAATGGTTAGTAAGTGATATTATTTTTGATTATATTCCTAAATATGATTTTAATAGCTTAACAACAAACCCTAGTGGAACTATTACTCCAAGTGAAACTAGTGGTATTATAGAATTAGAAACTTCTGATAATACTTTTTCAATTGCTTCTGTTGGTCAATATATTGAAGGCAAAGGAGGAAGAGCAAGAATATTAGAATATATTACTCAAAAAAAAGTACAAGCTGTAACTGAAATTCCTTTTTATTCTACCGATCAAATTGAATTTGGTGATTGGTCATATATTACTGGCTATGAAGATGTATGGAGTGAAACAAAAGGTTATCCTAGAAAGATTACTTTTCACGAAGGAAGGCTTTGGTTTGGTGGCAGTCTCAGTAGACCACAAACAATTTGGGGTAGTAAAATTAATTTATTTTTTGATTTTAATTTAGGAAGTTTATTTGATAGTGACGCATTAGATTTGACTTTAGATTCAGGAACTTTAAATACTATTGTTAATCTTAAATCTTCTAATGGTAATTTATTAATATTTACTACTGGTAGTGAATTTATTGCAACTGGTAATACTTCGTCCGATATTAGAATTGTCCCAGTGTCTGAATTTGGAAGTGAAAATGGATTTCAATTAGGAATTATTGATACTCACAATATATTTATTCAAAGAGGCGGAAGATCTATTATTAAATATACTTATGATACTTTACAACAAGTAACAGGATTTGAAAATATATCTTCATTATCAGGTCATCTAATTAAAGATCCTTTAGATTTTGCAATTAGAAAAAGTACATCTTTAGATAGTGCTGATTCAATTTTATTTATAGATGGAGAGAATAGATTAATTAGGGGAAATGTATCTTTTACACAAGAAGTTGTGGGTTTTACAAAAAGAAATACTATATCTGGCAAGTTTAAGAATGTTGGGGTTGATATTGCAACAATATATTGTTGTGTAGAAAGAGAAATAAACGGAAATATAGATAATTATATAGAGTACATTACAAATGATGGATTATTAGATAGTTCAAAAAGATATGATTTAACTACTCCTACAAATATATTTACTGGATTAGATCATTTAGAAAATCAAACTGTTAAAATTATTGCTGATGGTGCTGTGTTATCTGATGAAATTGTTGTAAATGGATCAGTAACTATTGATAATGATGCACAAGAATATTGCGAGATTGGACTTGATTTAAAACCAGTTGTCGTAACATTGCCTATAGAAGATATAAGCGGATCTTTAGGAAGTGTTATGGGCAAGAAAAAAAGAATAAACGGAGTTGTTTTAAGGTTAAATGAAACTAGGGATTTTACAATTAATAATCAAAAAGTTTCGTTTAGAACTACTGGTTCACCACCACCAGTTTTAACGCCCAAATTTACTGGGGATAAAAGAATACAAGGTTTACTAGGTTGGAGTCTAAGACAACAAATTACAATTTCTCAAGATCAACCAGTAGAACTTGAAGTATTAACAGTAACAATGAATTGGAATATATAATATGACAGCAGCATTAGCAGGTTATCAAGCATTAGGATCAGGAGTAACAGGATTGTTATCTGCCTATTCCGCATATAGAGCAGGTAATTTACAATCAAAGCAATTTAAAATGCAATCAAGATTTCTTGATTTGCAAAGAAGTCAAGAAGCTTTAAAAGCAAGAGAGAATGCAGTTTTTTTAAGAGAAAATTTTTCTAAAAATATATCTAGTGCTAAAGCTTCTTTTGTGGGAAGAGGCATTGCATTAGGTAGTGGAACAGCTGCTCAATTTGGTATTAATGCTAGAAGAACATTAGCAGAAGATTTACAAGCTAATGAGTTAAATAGTGATGCAGCACAAAATGCTTTGACTTTACAAAAATCACAAGTTAATCTAGAAGCAGGAACAGCAAAAAATTTAGGTTTATTAAGAGCTTCTCAATCTTTTAGTAGATCTGGTCAAAGTTTGCTTACAGGTCTTAATTTAATTTCTGGTGCAAAATGACAAAAGCATTACAAAGACAATTAAAAATAACAGGTGCTAACGCTCCACAATTTAGACCCTCAGGATCTAGTGCGAATCTATTTAATCAATTAAGTGCAGGCTTAGAACAAACCTCAAGAGAGATGCAAGCTAAGTCTGATAGTATTTATATTAATACTTTTTCAACAGAGGCAAGAGAAGCATCTAGAGAAATATACAATAATAATATAAATGATCCAGATGAATTATTAAAACAGTTAAATACTTATAAGTCTGAATCTTTAAAAGCTGCTCCTTTTAATTTAAGATCAAAATTAGAAAATCAATTTAGTTCAATTGCTAATACATATATTAATCAAGCATCAACATTAAAAAATCAGCAATTAACATCTCAAGCTAAATTAGCAATAGATAATGAAAAAAATTCTATTATAAAAAATAATGATTTTGTAATAGAACAATTATTTAATAATGAAAATTTAAGTCCAGAACAAGTTCAGTCTAAAAATATTACTTTAATTGAAAATCTTGCTCAAAATATGAAAGATTTTGATAGCATTATGTATCAATTAGATGATAAGGGTGAAGTATTATATGATACAAAAACACAGCAACCATTATTAAGAACAGAAGGTGGTAAAATATTATTTACTTCTAGTCAAGCTATTAATTTAATTGAAGAAGTAGAGCAACAAATGTTTACAAAAATTGGTAAATCTTATGTTATGTCAAGTGATAATAATGTTGAAGCAATGGAAGATTGGTTAAATAATGAAGTATTTTTAGATACACCGTTAGGCTCGGTTAATCCTAGAATGGCTATGAATGCTGACATAAGAAGCAAGGTAGATAAAGAGTTAATGAGTATGATAAAAAATGATATATCTCTAGACAGAAGAAAAGAAGAATTAGAAGAAAAACAATTTGATGAATTACAAGATGAAGTAGAAAAAGGATTATATGATTTAGCAAAAACTAATACTTTAACACCTAACACAGTAGAGTCTTATAGAAACATATTATCACCTAGAGATTATAATAAATTTTTAAAAATATCTATTGAAAAAGATCCTATTACTGATCAATTAGAATATGCAAAATTAGTTAATAGAGTTACTAAGGGCGAAAGTATTAAAGCAGAAATTGATAATGCTAGATTTAATTCTAAAACATTAAGTACTGCAGATTATGAACATTTAACTAATCTTGTTAAAAAAGATACTAACACAAGAAAAAATATACCTGATCCAATAAATGAAAAAAGAGATTTTGCTTTAGGCGTATTAGGTTCTAATGCTGATTTAATTAGCATAGGTTCTTCTGCCACTATTGCTGCAGCTGAATCATATTATAATGATGGTATAATAGCTTTTGAAAATTTAAATAATAGACAGCCTAATCGAAAAGAAGCTGATGAAATAGCTAGAGATACTATTGCATCTTATGCGAATAGTACAGTAGATGAGTTTATTTTGCCTAAACCAAAATATTTGCCATTAGATAATAAGTACTCTTTAAAAGAAAGTGATTTAGAAAAAGCCAAAAATGATACTACAAAATTTTATTTAAATAAATATAATAATAATATAGAGCGTACAAAAAATGATCCTCAATATATTAGAGAATTAGATAAAATAGATAATTATAGAGCATTGGTAGAATTTAACGATCTTATAAAAAAAGAAACTAAATAATGAAAGATAAAATAATAACAGAAAATATAGAGCCATTAAACGATTATAATGAGTTTGCAGAGCAGCAAGAATCTAATAATAAAGCTGAAGATGCTATTTCTCAATATCTTAAAAATCAAGAATTAACTAGAATACAAGAAGAGCAACCAGAGACAATTGAAGATATAGCTATAGAAGATAATAAATCTATTTCAGATACAGCTAAAGCAGCAGGAAAAGATATTGCTAAAGGAGTATTTAAAGAAGGACCAAGAGCTGCAGTAAGTGGCGTAGCAAAAGGTATTAATGAAATTGCAGAAACTATAGATGATGTAGCAATGTGGTTAGATGAAAATGTTTTAAATCTTCCTGAAACAGAAAAGAAATTTAAATTGCCAACACCAAAGTTTGGAAATAAAACATTAACTGGTGAAGATGGTAGGCAAGATTCTCCAACTACTGTTACTGGAAATTTAATAGAAGATGTTACTCAATTTTTAACTGGATTTGGCGTAGCTAATAAAGCTTTAAAAGCAACTACTGGAATTGCAAAAGCAGGAAGAGTAGCAAAAACCGCTGTAACTGGTGGCGTAGCAGATGTTATTGCATTTGATGAGCAAGAAGCAAGAATATCAGATGCCGTGCAATCTGTTCCTGAATTACAAAATGTTATAACTGAATCTTTACAATCAAATGAAGATGATACTATTTTAGAAGGAAAAGTAAAGCAATTTGCAGAAGGTGCAGGATTAGGCGTGTTAGGAGAAGGTTTAGCAAAAACATTTAGTGCAATAAAGAAGTGGAAAGGAAATAAGTCTTCTGTTGAAGCAGAATTAGAAACATTGCCAAAAAAAGAAAAAATTGAAAAAGAAATTACTACTAATTTAGGAAATCCAAAAAGCAATGAGTTTATTTTAAATAAATTAAAGTTAAGTGCAAAACAAACAGAAGGATTAAGTCCAGAAGAAGCTGCTAAATTATCATCTAAAAAACCAATAACTGCAGATGAGATTGAAATAAATTTTGCTAGAATAAATGGATCAGAAGATATCAAGCAAGCAATGCAAGCCTTTGCTAATGAAGCATCTTTACTTCCATCTGTAAAGAAAGCACGAAGAGGTGTTAGGTCTCACGAAGTAACAATAACAGCAGCACAAGATGTAGATGGATTTAAAACCTTATTAGAAAGAAGAGAAGGCACTCCTTTAAATGCAGAAGAAACTTTAGCAGCAAGAAACTTTTATGGAGCAGCAGCAAATAAAGTAATGGCTATGGCTAACAAAGCTGCAGATCCTAACAGAACTATGACTGATGTTTATGATTTTAGAAAAATGGTTGCAGTATTTCATTCAACGCAAAAAGAGCTTTTAGGTGCTAGAGCAGAGGCAGGTAGATCATTAAATGCTTGGAAAATACAATCAGATCTTACTCCTGATGAACAGTTAAAAGGTATGGAAGCAATTATAGATTCTTTTGGGGGTCAAGAAGCGACTGTTGAAATGGCAACAAAGTTATCTAGTTTTGGAGATGGAGCGTTAACAACAACACAGTTAAATAATATAACTGAAAAAACTGCGTATGCTAGAACAAGAGATGCTTTAGTTGAAGCTTGGACAGCAGGACTTTTAACAAACCCTGTAACTCACGTTAAAAATATTTTATCAATTGTAGGTAACCAATTATTATCTACATTTGAAAGATACGCAGGAACAATGTTTTCAAAAGATGTATCTATGGGAGAAGCAAATTCATATTTAATGGGTATATTATCTTCTCAAAAACAAGCTTTAGTTAATGGCGGTAAAGCTTTTAGAACTGGTCAAATAGGATTTGGTCAAGGTAAATTAGAATTTCCAGGTGGAGTAGAAGCTAGAGCAACTTCTAAAGAAAATTTAAATTTAGGAGGTCCACTAGGCAAACCCTTTACTTACGCAATGGATTACTATGGCAGAGTAGTAAATACTTCTTTTAGAGCTTTGGCAGCTGGTGATGAATATGGGAAGACTGTTTTTTATAATGGTCAATTAACAGCTTTGTCAACAAATGAAGGCTTATCAAAAGGATTAAAAGGAGATGAATTAAGAGAATATATTGCTCAAACTTTAGCAGCTCCATCAAAAGATTTGCAAGCTCAAGCAAGAGAATTTGCAAATTATCAAACTTTTACAAATGAACTAGGTCAAGAAGGTAAAAATATTCAAAGACTTATAAATAAAAATCCTACTTCTAAATTTATATTTCCATTTGTTAGAACTCCTATTAACATATTTAAATATACATATGAAAGAACTCCCTTGGCTTTATTAAGTCAAAATATTAGAAAAGATATATCAGCAGGAGGTAGAAGAAAATCAGATGCTTTAATAAAAATAGGAACAGGAAGCTCTGTTATGGCGATAGCTTCTGATTTATCTATTAATGGTAATATTACAGGATCAGGTCCATCAGATTTTAAATTAAGAAAAAAATTAGAAGATTCTGGAATAAGATTTAATTCTATTAAAATTGGTGATAAATTTTATAGTTATCAAGGTTTAGAGCCTTTAAGTACATTGCTTTCTTTGTCAACTGGTATGAGTGAAATATTAACTAATTACGAATCATATGATGCAGATGAGCAAGATGAAATTGATAATTTAGCAACCGCCTCTATTTTGTTAGCAAAAGATGCAACTATTAATAAAACTTTCTTGTCTGGCTTCTCTAGTGCATTAGAGGCTATAATTGATCCTGAAGGTGCAGGAGAATTTTTTATAAACAGATTGTTATCTTCTGCAGTTCCTGCTGGTGTAGCAGCGACTGAAAGAGCAACCAACCCTGAACAGGAATATGTATTTAATTTAATGGATAGTTTTAAAGCAAGAATACCAGGATTTTCTAAAGATGTTGCTAAAAAACGAAATACTTACGGTGAAGTATTGCAATATCGTTATCCCGAAGAATCTATTATAGATAAAACAACATCTGGGCTCGTGTCTTTATTTAATCCATTTTATTCTAGTAAATTAAAAGATGATCCTTTTATTACATATACTATTAAAAATGGCTTAACTGTAGATATGCCAAGAAAAAAACAAGAGTTTAAAAATAGATATGGTAAGAATGCTGTAATTGATTTAAAAGAATATCCTAAAATATATTCAAGATTTTTAGAATTAAGAGGTCAAGAAATAAAACTTCCTAGTTTTAAAGGCAAAGTAAAATTAAAAGATTCACTTGAGCAATTAACAAAATTCTCTGTGTTTGAAAGACTTGATAATGATTTAAAGCAACAAAAATTTAATCAAATTACAAGAAAATATCAAGAATTTGCTAAAAGACAATTAATTGAAGAATTTCCTGTAATAAATCAATTAATTAATGAGAGTGAATTAAGTATTAATAATCCTAATAATTTATAATATGACAGTACCAATAAACGACAGAAGAATACAATATGTTGCAATTGCTTCTCAAACTATTTTTCCTTATGATTTTGAAATTTTTTCTGAACAAGAAGTAGAAGTAATTAAAACAATTGCAGCAACTGGAGCAAGCCAAACTTTAATATTAACTAATGATTATACAGTTACAAATGTTGGCAACGATAATGGCGGTGATATAGTTTTAAATAATGGAGCAGCAGAAGATGATGTTATCACCATTACTGGAAAAACTTTAATAGAAAGAAGCACTGATTTTAATCAAGCAGGTAATTTTTTAATGTCAGATTTGAACGATCAACTAGATAGATTAACAAGAATTTCGCAAGAGTCTAGTACATCAGGATCAAGAGCAGTTACTTTAAAAGATGCTGATACAGCAGATAGTTTGCAACTTCCTGTTACTTCTGAAAGAATAAGTAAATTTTTAGCATTTGACTCAAACGGAGAGGCTATTGCTTCGCCTGGCTCAGTAGATGAAGTTCCAACAACAGATTACACTAGAGCATTTTTAGAATCTGATAATGCAACAGAAGCTAAAACAATATTAGAGCTAGAAGAAGGAAGTTTTATTTATAATTTATCTTCTTTGTCAGGAATTGGAAATGCCTATACTGCAACAATAATATCTTATATTACATATCAAGCTGATGATAAATTTTCAGCAAAAATTAATATTAATAATACAGGAGCTTCCACTTTATCAATTAATGGATTGTCTAATATAAATATTAAGAAATATAATGTATCAGGAGTTAAAATAGATTTAGAGGCAAATGATTTAATTGCAGATGATTATGCTAATTTAGTATATGATGGAACAGATTTTATTTTACAAAATCCTAAGTCTATTTATTTTAATAATATTAATATTAAAGATGTAACTATTAACAATAGGCTAAATACACAACCAAACGCAGCAACAATTTCAGGCGGTGCAATTACATATACAGGGGCGTATATGGTAATAGACACAGAAGGTGCAGCGGCTAGCGATGATTTAGATACTATTAGTGGTGGAAGTAATGGGGATATATTGTCAATACGGGTAGTTGATAATGCAAGAGATATTACAATAAGAGACGAATCATTTTCTGGGGGAAATATAAGAAATACAAGACCAAAGGATCAAAACAGAACTTTACTTGATACTAGTGATGTTATGGAATATAGATATAGAAATGGTTTTTGGTATGAAATAAATAGAAGCCTTAATACTGATTTCTTAAACTCTAAATCAACCAATCAAGAAACCACAAATCTTCCTAATGGTTGGATTATAAAACCTCAAAATGGATATGTATCAACTATTGATCAAAATCAAAATTTTAGTTTTGCAGCTGCTTTTCCTAATCGTTGCTTTGCAGTTATTCCTAGTTTACAAGGTATAATACAAGCCACAAGTACAACAGGTTTTACTTTTGATAGAGACAACAGTTTTAATGGATCTTTTAATTTTCAAATAATTGCAATAGGATATTAATTTAATTTTAAATAAAAATGATAAAAGTAAAATATAATTCAGAAACAACTTTAGTAGAAGGATATTTTCCTGACAATATTAATTATCCTAATAATGATATTGATACAGTAAATAAAACAATAGACGGACAGCCTTATATTGAAATAGAAGAAAATCAGCAAATAATTAGTAAACAAATGTGCGTTGTTGATGTTGTTGTTAATGGCGTTGTTGTTGATCATGTATATAAAGAATTTGTACCAACTCCAGAAGTGCAATTACAAGAAGCCAAAGACTCCAAAATTGCACAAATGAAAGTTAACCGTGATGCTAATATAGCTAAAGATTATGTTTTATCAGAAGGTAATGAAATTACAACAACAGTAGTAGAGCCTATTCAATCTGACTGGGTAATAGGTGATATTTATACATTTTATTTTAATGTAAAAGAAACAGGATTGTCTGCAACCGAGCCTTCTACAGTTTTAACCAATGCTACTAATACTGATTTTGTTCCTTATTCTTGCGGTATAATTGATCCTAATTCTGAATCTGAAAATGAAATAAGACAAGGTTATATTAGAATTACTGCTTCTATTGCTGATGCAATTGGAAATGATCTAAAAAATAGAACTGTATTTAGCGTTATAAGAGCAAATACTCTTGAAATTCAGATTAATGATTGTAATACTATTGCAGAGGTAAATGCTATTGATATTAATTTTGATGATATTAATTAATGAAATATAATAAAGTCTTTTTAAAAAATAAAAAAAATATAATTAAAGCTTTTAAAGAAATTGATAGAGATAAGTTACATTTAATTTATTTTGATTATAAGTTAAATTGGACTAATTTTTATCATAACCCTTTATTAATAACAACAAAGGCACTTGCATTTATAACAGGCAAAAAAGATGTTGACCATGTTTGCCATATAGGCAGATATATTTATGATAAATCTTTAAAATATTATTTGCCGATAGTATTTGAAGCTCAAGACAATGAGGGAATGATTGAAAATGATTTATTATCTAGATTGCAAGACTTTCAAGGTAAATGCTATATTGAAACTATTGGTGATTTAGATAAAAATAAATTGGCTGCATTTACTAAAAAATATAAAAATGTAGCTTATTCAAAAATAGCCGCAGGATTTGCAGGAATAGATATAAAATATTTTGAAAAGAAAAAGTTTAAATATGGGGGCTTCTGCTCTTGGCTTGTTACTTTATGCTTAATAGATCAAGGCTACCCACCTAAGGCAGAAAAAAGTAATCCTTTTGAAACGATACCTAGCGACTTATGGCAAGAAAATAAACTTAATAAAAAATTATTATATTCTTATGAAGATAAATAAATTGAAAAATATTTTTACTATAAGAGAAACATTAATTATAATTTGCGGAATACTAGTACATTTATATTTTTCTCCTGCCTTTAATTATTATGACCATCACAAAAAAATTATAACAATCGAAGAAGGTATGAGCAAAGTTGCTAAGACTTGCGGCGAAGGTTATTTTGTGTCTTGGCTTTCAATGGATATTAAAGGTTTAAAAGATCAATTCTTATTTAAAGATGTTATCGGCTGTAATAAGCAAATGTCTAAAAATTGCACATTTAGTGTAAAAGCTTTTAACTTAAATCCGTTTTATAATAAGACAGATCATTCAATAGACAAAGAAACTTATCAATTTTTATTAAATATACCAGACGCAGAAGTTGCCTATTTTGATAATATAGAAGAATTAAATAAATATAATACAATAAAATACATTAATGATAATACTAATTTACAAATTAATAATTTATCTTTTACAGTTATTAAGAACAAAAAAGAAAATATAATTTATGTTTTTTCTTTAGCTAATACAAATAAAAAAGATACTTGCACCCGTAAAAAATCCACCTTATTATTAAAAGAACTAGCACAAACAGCAAAGGAGGGAATTTATTAATGGAAATATCTAGTGATATAATTATACAATTCTTTTTTTCTTTATGCGGTTTAATAATTGCAGTGATTGTTGTTTGTTTTAAATTCTTTGAAAGATTAATAACTGCAAGATTTGAAAAAAGCGACTTACAAAGAGATAAAAAAGATTTAGAACAAGATATGAAGGTGAAAGAAGATATAAGAAAAGAAATAAAAGACTCAGAAAGAAGAATGACAGAAATAATAAAAGAAGAATTAAAAGAGGCTACAGAAGATTTTAAAAAAGATAAAGACCATATGCTTAAAAATGTAAAATATACAAATGATTTAATGGCGGAAAGTTTAAAAAGGGAACATGACAATATTGTAGAAACTGGCAATATAATATTAAGTAATATTAAAAAAGCAAATGATTAAATATATAATAGCCATATTCTT
>Ga0055584_100002426_pt1 | contig 18412 bp, 16 predicted proteins | sample OSDHelmetaG_FD_58716 | JGI IMG/M metagenome (GOLD analysis project Ga0055584, IMG submission 58716) | Pelagic marine sediment microbial communities from the LTER site Helgoland, North Sea, for post-phytoplankton bloom and carbon turnover... | ecosystem: Environmental > Aquatic > Marine >... | reverse complement strand
ACTCATCAAGATCTTTAAGAAGAAGGATCAGCCGACCTTTTTGTGAACCACCTACTCTTGCCGCAGGTAGCTCTCCACGTTCGACGATTCTTCGGAGTGTGGTAGCGGAAACGCCGACGTATAATGCGGCCTGTTCCAACGTTAATCCGCTTCGCGAAATCTGGTTGTCTTCATCCATGCTACTTATCTCCATAGTGAATTTATCCGTCTCTTTGAGGTTCTGATCTCTGATGGCCGAGTTCCAAAAACGAGAAGTCAGAAACAGGTACCCAAGTGGCTGTCCCACACCGGCGGAGATGCGTGATAGTTGAAGGGATATTGTGACCAACCCCGACCCGTGGGATTCCTCCCAACACAGGTTTGACTTCAACGGAATGTCTTAGCAGAGGAAGCATTCCCATGGCAGTTTTTCTGGCGAAGTGGTAACACCGCTCTTTTGTTTGCCGGATCAAAGTCGACAAAAGTGCAAGATCCAACGAACAATCAAAGGAACTCATAGAAAGGTCGTACCGAAGTCGGAATTCTGACTCTCGAAAACCATGACTGATAGACTTCCCTCGACAGATTGCGACTTCGATCCATTCGCCCAGCTTGTCGTAACCCAACGGGACTTCAGCACCGGTGTGGGGCTCTGCAGCGAGTAGCCTGAAGTCCGGCAGAATTTCGACGCAGATGCCTGAATCGGAAGCAAAACCCGGCTGGGGCATCAGTTTGATCTGACCATCTATCTTTGACATTTTACACGCCTCCTACTGCGACTCTCGTTATTGTTCCTCACAGGTCCTCGGGAAACGGCTGCCAGTTAAGAACTGAGAAGCAGTAGCGTGTGTGTGGTTGCTGTCCGGCATCAAAACGTCTACGGGTTTTCTCGATCTTCATCGTCAGAAATCCATCCTCGAGTTCCGCAACAACTGTTTCATTCTCATGTGCCGAGAGAACAACTCCCAAACCTCGGCACATTGATTCCGCCGATTCGCGATCCGATGAAGGGATGAGCTTCCCAATCAAACCAAGCTGTTCAGTATGGAACACCCACTCTTTTGTTCTTAACCACTGGTTGTAGCTGGATGCACCGAGATAGCCCAAGGATTCCCGAACCGGATCGCTCGATACTTTCCGTGCTCCATAGTTAGCTAGGAACGATTGAAAACCGTTTGCGAGTAGGATTCCACCGATGGTCTGTGCCCACAGCGAAAACGGATGCCGTGCGTTGGTATCGATTGGACTACCTTGCTCTTTCCAGTTCTCGATCAGCCCGCGAATCTCGGCAGAAATTTGATCTCGATTTGCTGGAAGGTATTCATGCTTCGGATTTCCTATCGGACTTTGACGGTCTTGAACGTTTCCGTTAGGAGTCATATGGACGGGTAAGCATCGATTGAGAATATCTTCACTGACGTCTCCAAAATTTGTGGAGATTGCCAAGACAATATCATTGGTCATGTGAACCGGGGCACCTGTGGATGTGGAGAACAGCATGGGCCGAGGATCAGTCGCAAATCTCTCAATAAAACCTGACGCAATCAATGTCGTACGGCCGTACAACCGAGCGTTTTCAACCACGAGCACTCCCAACTCGGGGCAAGAGTTGACAGCTCCGACGAACGAACGTTCAAGTGCCCAGTCGGTTCCTTGATATGAGATTGACACTTTTTTCTCGAGTCCAGTCGCGAAGTCGATCACCGTGTCTTTACCAGCGTGACTTTTTGAAGCCGTCACCAAGAAGATAGGCTTTCCACCTGGCCAATGATTGCGAAGAGTGGAGGTGATTGCGGCAGCGACGGCATTGGTTCGATCTGCTTCAGTCTCAAACGCCATCACGTCTAGAAAACGATTAATAGCGTCTGTCGTCCGTGAAATGGTTGGCTCATCCCCCGTAAAAAAGATGGCATCGTTGCGGGCGATTGGATTGTATCCCGGACGAGTCAGTTGAAAACCCGGTAAGTAACGAGGCAAAGAAGAAACTTGGCTTACAACATGAAAGTGACGCAGAAAGCAGTTGGCCTGAAGCATCGCATCCAAATGTCGCTGAGGAATGGTGCTCCCCGTGAATTCGCCCTTTTTGGCGACGACGACATTCAGTGTGTCGTAGAGACTGGGCAACAATTGCTTGCCTGTTGTGATCAAACGTGTTGACTGCATGGGGGGGACCAGACGGAGCAGTCCCCCCTCCGGTTCAGGTCGGCGAAAGTAACCTCCATTACTGGCCAATCTCTTACCGAGAGCATCGTAATTGACCCTTGCCGGGGCATCTGCATTCCAAACAAACAGGTCATCATCAGCCGGCCGGTGATTATCATCTTGTGGCTGCGCTGTCGGCTGATTGGCTTGATCTTGTTGCGGTCGTGTTTGTGGATTCATTTTCTGAAACTTTCTGATTTGTAGTGAGACGTACACACCCATCACAGTCATCACACCGACAGTGGACGTGCATGATGAATTGGAGGCTTGATCGAGCACATACCCGAATGCCATCTGCTAATCACATAAACGCAACAACCCACGATTTTCGCTTTCTCAGACACTCATAAATCGCCAGAGTTTGGCAGAAATCAGCGGTATAATCCAATTATCCGTGCTCGCAACAAGCGTACTGAGAATGACTTACGACTATTTTTGGAAATTTCGATTCACCAGGCTGAAACGAGCCTGTTTTGCTTTTTGTGGGACTGGGGAAATCTGAATCCGCAGAGTGTATCACCCGTATTCTGACTCCCTCAACAACTCAATAACGTCATCCACCGCGTGACTGAGACGGCGGCTCGTCTTTAACATTGACTCCAAGCTGACACTTTTACCTGCCTCTTCTTTTGCTTTGATGCCATCAGCCTGTGTCATCAAATCGTCGATTGCATGGATGGAATTTGCGATCCGTTTCGCCCGGCACTGGGAGGACGCATAGATGAGATCATGGCACTGCCGGCAACCGAAAATCGTCGCATTAGGAGGCGCGTACAATTTGCGACAATTGTTTCCGCAAAACGAGGTCTCCGCTGAAAGAGGGCAGCGGAAACAGAGCCGAGAGCCGCCAGATCGAGCCGCAGTGTACCCCAATGGCAAAACCAGATTGGTGGGAGTGCTAGTCTGCTTGCACACGGCTTGCAAAGCCTGCAAACCATTGTCCAGCAAGACAAACTGGCAACATAACGTGCCCATGATTCTCCCCGGGGCACGTTTTATGGGCAACTGTATTTCGTCGTGGAAGTTACTAATAGCGGGAAGATCGTCCGCGGAAATCGTAAAACAGTTCTCAACGATTTTCTTTCTTCTCCGCAACGTCGGTCTTCCTGATCCATATCCTCCCATGATGGACTCCTCCTTATTCTTCTAAATCGTAAAGTGATTTTTTGGCCCAACCCGGCTCTTGATCGAGTCATTGAGGTTCTTGAAGCAATAGCTGAGTTTCGATGTCCCTAAAACATCCGAAACAACTTCCCTTTAAAGAAGATAAACGCGGATTGTTTATCAAACAGCTATTTGGTGCAAAGATGAGAGAAATGAACTTCGGTGAGATGATTCAAAGCTTCTGAAAGCTTAAGAGATCAAGGGAAGGCATGTTTGTCGTCTTATCCGCTCAAGATTTTTGAAAGCATAAGCCGTTATGGCTTTACGATTTTCAAGAGATAAGCCAGTCACGATTATGTTTTTACAATTTTGAGAGGATAAGCTCCCGAGATCGTTAAGGCGTTACGATCTTGAAGAGTTATCGTTACCTCGTTTTAATTTATACGGCTTTACAATTTTGAAGGGACAAGCATTGTTTGCCTGATAAAACTCATCTGCACTGGAATGTTGGAACGTTCTGGACCCCAAAAACAGTAATGATTTGTCATGGATAAATGCTAAGCGTTAAACATGATTCTTTGTTCCAAATGGTTCCATGGTTCCATTTCCTTTTGGATCATTCTCGTTAAACTGTTTGCCCGAGAGAAGAGGGGGCGAATGGAAAAGAGACCGGCTGTGGATTATTGAGTTGAACTCCCACGTACCAAGTACCGTTACTTCGTTGTCTCTGAAATCCCCTTTCAGTCATCACTTGCCCAAATTGTCTTTGACTACAATGGGACTCCCCATTCTTTCCACACCAGCTTTGGTATGCTTCGTACAGTTGTGTCGCACCGACACGACCGTTTGGATCGAAGATGCAAGAGTCGTCGAGAAATGTTCCCAAGATGTCTTGTTCGGCTTTGTACTCTTGTGTCGCAGAAAGTACCGCCTGTGGAATCTGCAAACCATCGCGGAGCCACCAGAGACATCCACGTATTGCCCAAGTCAGAATCCCCGGGTACTCACTACGCAATTTTTGCGAAAGAGTTTTATCCGCGCGTAAGTGGGTCGGACCGGTTTCTCCCTTATCCCCATCCCAAAAGCGAACGCCAAACGGGATGAGCGGAACACGACGCCAGATGGCATGATCCGTACCTTGGACTTCGGGACGATGATTGGTACATAGAATCAGTTTGTGTGTTGGCGAGAACTGCCAATAGTCCTCTCGCATGCGTCTTGCACGGATAGTGTCTCCCCCTGTTAATTGCTTCACCAGCGACTCGTTGAGCCTCCGTCCTTGATCAGATTCCATGACAGTTACTAGCCGCATCCCCTTGAGATCAGCGACAGCAGTGGGATGGGCATCTTTTCGATTCGCAAGCAATAGTTCCTGAGGTGCCGCCATTGAATAGTCCGTTCCTAGCACAGACATCGCAGTTTCTAAAAGAGTGCTCTTTCCGTTACTCCCGGGTCCCCAGAAGATTGGTAGAATCTGTTCCCGAACATCTCCTGTAAGACAGTAGCCGAACAACCGCTGAACGAAGCCTACGAGATCGTCATCACCGTCAAAGATCGACGACAGGAATTTTACCCATTCAGGACATGTCGCACTTGGGTCGTAAGCGATGGGGGTCACCTTCGTCAACAAATCCCTCCGACGATGTTCTCTGTAAGTTCCGTTCTCAAGGTCTACGGTGCCGTTTGAGCAGTTTAGGAGTAACGGATGGCTGTCAAGACAATCGGGACGCACAGGGATACCACATTCGGATGACGTCAATACGATCATTGATCGAATCTTGTTAAGGGATTCACTTTTGCAGGCGTGCTTGACGACTGCACGCCTCTTTTCATCGTCTTGTATATCGCTTGCCTGCGCATAGATGTCTCGAATTGATTCCTTCGCAAGACGTTCTATTGCAGCGGTGTCATCGACACGCCAACGGCAGTCTTCCCATACGAGCCATTTCTGCCAAGGATGGCAATATCGTAAATTTTCTCCGTGTTTGTGAACGAGTCGCTCCGCATTGCCCAAATCTGTACGCGCAAAATCCTCCCGATCTCTAAGCTGACCGCGTGGTCCCCACCCACGATCTTCCCGGTCTGCTTCTGTCAGCTTGTGAATTAGCTCCTGCTCCGTCCAAGGAGGTTGGCAAGTCTGATTCCATGCCTGAATCAACGTAAGAGCGACATCGAGTGGAAGGTCAAACCCGCGAACGAGTCGTAACGCTACTGTGATAGTCTGGTTGTGCCCACCTTGTCCGTTGATAGCAGGTGGGCAGTTGACGAGGTACTTTCTTGCTCGATCCAATACATCCTCTGGGACTGGCTCCGCGTTGGGCAATAAGGATGTGGTTTGCTGTGCCTGTTGCAGTTGTTTCTCGAACTGTCCTGCCGATGTTACGAATTCGATCACCCAGTTCGGTGCCGACACAATAGGAGATGCGTTCAGCCATTCATACTGGTTCCCTGTGACGTGTAACGCACCCGGAGCAACGACATACCCTCCCTCTCCCCGACAGTCGATAGCAAGGTCGTCGATCCGCTGACGGTTTCTGATCTTCGTGCCATCATCGGGATAGTTCCAATAATAGTGCATGCTTCCGCCGCCTGACCGCACGGTGAGCGTTTCAGGCAACTCTCCGTATTGTTGTTCCAGACGGCGAAGATCGTCCGACCCGTCTGATTCTACTTCGAGCACGAATATGCTGTTGATTGTCCCGGTTGGGATTGCGGGATTGTAATGCGGGTTAGCCTCCCATAATTGCTGGATGGTGTTGAGGTTATCTGTGGCGTCCTTATAACCATGCGCTGTGGCTGGATGTTTTCCCGCTTTTTTGCAGTTCAAGCTTCCACAGGTACAACGACCATCTTGAAATCCGTGGACTGCGATAATCTTCCATCTGGCCTTCACAAGTTCTTGCGCACTATCTATCATCATATCTATATCCTTGCGATTCATTGTTGGGATAGCTTAGAACGTCCCACCTGCCCGGTCTGGGGCGTTTTGAATTGAGTGAATCTCAACCCAGAATAGTCCTTTTCTTAAATCAAGTATTGAGCACCACGCGAGCCACATTTTGCAGACGCAAGCCGCGCCCAGTACGAGAGTTTTGTCTGCTGAACGCTGACTGCCCAAGTTCCGCATTGTCAGTGTTTGATATCCGGCCAATTATTCCGCGAGACCGGCAGATCGCAATTTGCTTTCAATGCAGTTCGATCTTTTCGCCTGAGAATCGTTATCTGACGCGTTCGGAGATGCGGCATCAGTCGAGCGACGAATAAAGTCGGCAACAGCTTTGCGAGTTGTACACCACATTCGACCGACTCGAACGCATTCAAGTCGTACACGTTCACCGTTGATGTTTTTAATCCCTTTAGTGCGCCATCGCCAAAGAGTCGCCGGACTCGGGACTCGGTCCAAAAATCTACACGCCTTCGCTAGCGAGACTAACTCATCGTTTTCGAGGTCAATAATTTGAGTCATCGACAATTACTCCCAATAGATGTAAAAAGAATCGAATCGCAATGAAACGATTTGCTATAGCGAGTAACGTGTCGAAACACCAAAATTGCTGTTTCGTGCAAATGTAGCGAGGAGCTATTGTGCCCCTAAGCCTCTTCGGACAAACAGGTTAGATGCGGCTGCCGCGTGTCTGAGCGAATGCTCGCAAGAATCAGTGGTTTTGTACCTGCTGGACAGAATTTTCAGAAGGTCTTTAGCCAACCTGTTCGACTATGCTTCGGGCTGCTTCTAAATCCTTCTCGGCGTACATCTCAGTGATTGCCAGTGATGAGTGTCCAAGAACTGTTCTCGTGGCTTCGATTCCGAACTCGCGGCGCAATTCAGTTGCTGCGTTGTGGCGAAGTTGATGAGGATGCCAGCACCATTGCTTTCTCCATTCTGACGCTTTCGCTTTTAACCGATTGCGGTTATCGGCTGGCAGAGTGGAAGAGACGATCCTCAATTCTTTTGGCATGTCGAAGGCATTTTCACATCCTTTTCGGATCGCCTGTCCGTAGCTGGCAGTTGTGTAGTGTTTGCCCGGCTTCTTCTTGGAAGTTCGCTTTTTGCGTCTTTTACACTGGGATGGTGTCATCGGAGTTTTCCGGTTTTCCTTGCGGCGTTCGTCAAATTCTCTTCGCGCATCAGCAGGAGAAAACAGATAGGCTGCCAAGTCTGTCTTGAGAAAGTCTCGAACGATCAGCTTTGCTTTGGGACCGAGGAAGATCACACGCTTGTTCCCGTGATGCTCTGTCTTGTGAGATTCCGGGCGGAATTCCCAAACGTTACCACACATGTTGAGATCACAGCCTCGCATCTGAATAACTTCACCCGGTCGCATTCCTGTCAGTATCTGTAATTTGATCATTGCCCAGACTTGTCGGCTCACAAAAGGCTTCACGGCGTCAATCATCTCCTGCGGAACCGGCTTGACGCCATCGGATTCCTTAGCTTCTGATCGGCCTCTTTTGAGTCCGGCAACTGTGCAGATGGCAGTGTAGACCTCGACGGGCACAAGTTCGTTTTCTACTCCCCAACGAAACATTCGTTTCACCCGACCGATCTGTCGGTTGATCGAAGTCCGCACGCAGCCTCTTTTTATCATGTCGTCTCGAACGGCTTTGAGTCTCTTGGGAGAGAATTCCCGGACTGGTGAGTCCCGATGGAGTCGGACAAGGGGGCGCAGAGCGATCCGAATGTTGTTCACCTCGCACGTTTCCTTGTCATTCTTTCTGTAGTAACCAACAGCGTGATCCAGAAAGAACAATGCGAGTTCAGCAACGGTCAGACAGTACCCGGACAAATCCCCTTGCCGGGACAACCATTCGGAGATCAGTTCGTCGTACTTCTCCCGGGAATCTGGGGAGCCGTATTCGCCGAGATAGTGATCTTTACCATTGAGACGGACTCGGGCTTGACCGGTCGGCTTGTGGAGAAGGTAAGAGGGCTTCTTGCGAGATTTGGACATTGCGGCATACTCCAAAGAGAATGGGTGAATCAAGTATTCACGCCGCACTGCCTCGCCGAAAAGTGGTAGAAAAGTGGTAGTAACCAGATTTCCGACCGACCATTACGACTAACAGGTTACCGCAAGCTGCGGTACAGCAAAGACTTCTGAAAGCTCCCCGAATAGGACTCGAACCTATAACCTAGCGGTTAACAGCCGCTCGCTCTACCAATTGAGCTATCGGGGATTGTGGGTAACACGTTTGTGTTACAGGTCTATAGAAATAGATAATCTCAATAGAATTGACAAGTCTGGTCCACCAAAAAAATCGGGTTTTCCAAGTCTCACTTTTCAGACTCATCGGGAGAGCAGCAGGTTCGCTTGCTGGAAAGAGAATTTAGCCTTCTTCGATGACCGGAGTATCCTCGGTCTCGCGATCTTTAACGAGAATCACTTCCTTGCCGTCCGAAGCGTAGGAGACTTCTGTCATGAAGGCTCGCATCAACATGATTCCTCGTCCTCCCGGTTTTTCCAGATTGTCGTCGTCTGTCGGATCGGGAACATCGCAGGGATCAAAACCAGTCCCTTCATCCCGAATCGTAACGCGTGCCTGAACCTCATCGACCTGACAGGTCACGTGAACCTGTTTATTCGGGTCCATGCCATTGCCATGTTTAATGGCATTCACGAGAGCTTCTTCGAGAGCGAGCCTCATACCGAAAAGATCTCTGTCCGAAAAACGATTCGCCTCCATAGCATTGATGATGCGTTCCTGGGCCTCTTGCCCTTTCACGGTATCACTTGGAAACGAGATTTCAAAATCATGATCGGACATGCAATGGAACAACCGATGAGAGGATCAACACAGAACAAATCAAATTCGGCGAGGGGAGAGAACCGAATCGGGATTAGAGACCTTCGAGGGCTTGATCCTCGGAGTCATAAATATCAAAGAGCTTATTCAATTTTGTGAGTGTGAATATCTGATATATGTCAGGCCGAATCCCACAAAAGCGGAGTTTGGCACCGGCTGCTTTGGATTTCTTTTCAAGAATGAGAAGCTTGCTCAAAGCGGCAGAAGAAAGATATTCGACATTCGAAAAATCGAGGACGATTTTCTTACGAACGTCTTCATCAACCAAGGCAACCAATTGGTTACCGATGATCTGAATGTTGGTTTCGTCGAGGATTTTTTTGTCGACGAAGCGAGCTACAGAAACGTCGCCCACTTCTTCGACTTCCACTCGTCGTGTACTACCTGCTGACATATGTGTCTCTCTTCGATTCAATTGATTCGAAACTATCTCGTTGATGTGACGTTGCGGAATTCAGCTGGCCCGCACAAAAACGAATTTCAGAGATACAATATCCCTGTCTCCTGAGACCCTGATCATGATTTCTGCGGACTCTGATGTCAAGCATTGTTTCTCTCGATTCTCGATCTCTTGCGAACCCACTGTTTTGTTTGAAGGTCTGATGAAATAAGAAGTTTTGGCAAGTGTCACAACAGGAAGACTCGCTCGTAAACTGCGCAAATTCTGCCTTTCTGAGCCATATGGCAACTGGATTTCTTGACCCAATTCACGTATCTGTAGACGTGAGTTTTGGCCTTTCCCCCCCATCTGTATGACTGCCATCAGGATCATTCATGACATTCTCGCAAATCTGGGACCTCGATTCTCTCTACCCAAATCCTCAAACTGCTGAATTTCAGGCGATTTGGGACGGTTTTCTCAGTGATCTCCATTCGTTAAGCACAGAATCGGATGCTCTACCGGAGATATCGGAGGAACCTGAAACTGTCAGCGTGTGGGCCGACTTTTTGAGTCGATGGGCTAAAATTCGTGGACAATATTGGGAACTTGGCTCTCTCGCGGGGTGTCACGCCGCTGCCGATGCTTCAAATACCGAATACCGGAAGCTTGAAGCGAAGTTGGCCGCTTTGAGTCCTCAGACCGAGAAAATCAACTCCTCGATCGAATTTGCTCTGCAATCCTGCGGTCAGGAATTATTTGAGAAATTTCTGTCGCTTGATGAACGATTGCAGAACATTTCATTCTATCTGACAGAACGCAAACAGCTGGCCGATCTCCGTCTGCCCAAAGAACAAGAACTGTTGGCCTCAGAACTGTCAGTTGATGGTTTCTCGGCATGGGGCCGACTGTATGACCGACTTTCGGGAGATCTGAGAATCACTTTGATGGAAAAAGGAGAACTCGTCGAAAAATCTCCCGGCCAGGTCCAGTTTGACGAACCGTTGCGGTCGGTCCGCGAAAATAAATTTTATGCAGCCTCCAAGGCATGGGACACTATCGGCGATACCTGTGCAGACGCGCTCAACCATCTCTCGGGCACTCGCCTCACGATCTACAAACGAATTGGTGTCAAAGATCATCTGGACATGCCTTTAGCACAGAATCGGATGCAAAGAGAAACTCTCGATGCGATGTGGAAAGAGATCTCTGCGTTTCAACCGATCTTGAAGAAATACCTCGATCGGAAAGCGAAACTACTGGGGCAAGAGAAGCTGTCCTGGTATGACCTGCAAGCTCCGCTGCCACAGAAATATCTTGGCCAAGTTGATCCCGAGATCAAATATGATACGGCGTGCAACCTGATCTCGGACGCATTCGATGAGTTTAGTCCCGACCTTGGCGAGTTTGCTCGTATGTCTTACGACAAGCAGTGGATCGAAGCAGAATCGCGAGCCGGGAAGCGACAGGGAGGATTTTGTACGGGCTTCGATCTCGAGAAAGAATCCCGTATTTTCATGACCTACAACGACACTGCCGACAGCATGTCGACGCTCGCCCACGAATTGGGTCATGCTTATCATTCGTGGGTATTGAAAGACGAGGCACTGTTACAACAAGATTATCCAATGAATCTCGCGGAGACTGCTTCAACATTTGCGGAAGCAGTCTTGGGAGAACACCGATTGAAGACTGCCGATGACCAGACACAATTGGCGATCTTGGAGGGAATGCTGGGAGATGCGGTCGGGTTCCTCATGAATATTCATTGTCGATTCTTGTTTGAGGATGCGTTTTATCGAGAACGGGCAGAGGGAGAACTATCCGCAGATCGACTTTCCGAATTGATGCTGCAAGCCCAGAAAAGCGCCTATCAAGACGCACTTCAAGAGGATGGTTGGTATCCAGGATTCTGGATTTCCAAACTCCACTTTTACATTACTGGCGTCCCTTTTTATAACTTCCCTTACACCTTCGGATATCTGTTATCTCTCGGCGTGTATGCTCTCGCCGACGAGTACGGCGATGAGTTCCCCGAGCGATATAAACAATTGCTGATCAATACCGGTTGTTGCAGTGCCGAAGATGCCGTTCAAAAGACGTTTGAGCGTGATTTACGAGGCCCCGAATTCTGGCGAAAGTCGTTAGAAATTGTGGAAAGCCGATTAAACCGATTTCTGGAACTCTCTGAGAACTTATGATTCTCTGAATCAAGACCTGAGAGAAATCCTCTCCCCCGGAAAGATCAATGCCAAATGAATGCGGACACCGAGACATCATCACAGACTGACCCTCATTCGGTCGGCATGGTGGAGACTCAATTCGCGGAGCTATTCGCTCCTCCGAACCCGTTGGCTTTGCGCGGTGGAACGACACTCGGGCCGATTTCTGTGGCTTATCAGACCTACGGTGAACTCTCCCCTGAAAAAGACAACGCGATTTTTCTTTGTCATGCGTTAACAGGCGACATGCACGCAGCCGGACAGATGGAGCAACGTCGCAAGTCTGGTTGGTGGGATGGATTTATCGGCCCCGGCAAAACACTCGACACGAATCGATACTTCGTCATTTGTGCGAATGTCCTGGGAGGTTGTCAGGGAACAACCGGACCGGCCAGCATCAAGCCTGAAACCGGCAAGCCTTACGGGATCGATTTTCCTTTTGTGACAGTGGAAGACATCGTCAACGTCCATTCGGAACTTGTTCGGCATCTCGGTATCGAACGCCTGCTGGGAGTGATGGGGGGATCACTGGGAGGAATGCAGGTTTTGCAGTGGGCAGCCAACCATCCCGATCAATTGAGCTCTGCGATCGTACTCGCGTCAGCGGCACGTCTGTCGGCTCAAGGGATCGCCTTCAATGCTGTCGGTCGGCGGGCAATCTATGCCGATCCGAATTTCAAACAAGGTCAGTTCTACAATGAAGGAGAAGGCCCTCGATTTGGGCTCGCCCTGGCACGCATGATCGCCCACATCACTTATCTCTCCGAAGATTCGATCGAATTAAAATTTGGGCGAAGACTGCAAGATAGCGAGTCACTCTCTCACGAATTGCATGCAGAAACAGAATTTCAAATCGAGAGTTATCTCCACTACCAGGGGGAACGGTTCGTGGAACGATTTGATGCCAACAGTTATCTCTATCTCACCAAAGCGATGGATTATTTCGAGTTGGCTCCGAATCCTGGTGACTTGGCAAAATCGATCTCGAAAACCGATGCCCGTTTTTTGGTCGTCTCTTATGACACGGACTGGCTCTTTACGACTGCGCAAAGTAAAGAAATTGTCTCCGCGTTACTCTCTCAGCAGAAACACGTCTCGTATTCGGAACTGAGCAGTCCCTACGGCCACGATTCGTTCCTGATCGAACTCGATCAACTCGGTGCTCTCGTCAAACCGTTTTTAGAACAGACTCTCGCCTCAACCCGCGGGTGAAATTCGAACGGGGGCTGACACTGCTTGAGTAAACAGTGAGAAGCCAGCGCAACAAAAAAGACGAGACGGAAGATTCCGACTCGTCTTTGAGATTTTCGCTAAATGCACTCGGTGCAATGCGTCCGATTATTCGTCCACAACCACGTTGATGCGGCGACCATTTTGGTCGAAAAAGACTTTGCCGTCAGCAACCGCGAAGATTGTGTAGTCTTTGCCCATTCCGACATTACGGCCTGGATGCCATTTTGTTCCACATTGACGGGCAATGATATTACCAGCGATGACAGATTCTCCACCGAATTTCTTGATTCCACGACGTTGTGCGTTGGAATCGCGACCGTTACGGCTGGATCCTTGTCCCTTCTTATGTGCCATCGTACTCGACCTTATGCAATGATTTTAGAGTTTCTCGAATCAAAATGTCCTCAGATCGAGCAGTTTAGGCAATTTCAGCGTAGGCAGCAAGCCAGCCAGACCTCGAGAACTGTCGTGAAATCAGAATTATTTCGCCGGTTGAGGGGCAATTCCCGAGGGACGGTATAGCCATTCCGGCTTGGGATCCTCGGGGTTTCGACGAATTTCTGCATCGGATTGCTGGAAATCATCACCCGGACGCCAATATTTCAGTTCGACGGTTTTCCGCAGGACAATGGATTCGTCCTCGATTTTGGCAATCTGATAGCCGTTGGAAAATCCCTCTGTAAACAGTTTGAAATAGTCAGTATTAGGGTCAATTCCAACCCACGTAGCGACACCATAAATCCACTTTGGCTCTTCTCCGTCAGCAACTGCTTCGGGAATACGTTGAATGATCTCCACCGAATTATTCAGTTTCAGTTTTTCACGCTGTTCGATGGCGGCGACCGCTTCTGGAATCACTTGGTCAGCGTACACTTCGACAGCGTCTGTGGCATCGGCGATGAGAAAGAATTCCGGGATCAGATACGGACGAGGAATCGGGTCTTTCGGATTCACAGGAGCCGTATCGGTGTCGTCAACGGGTGAGTCCAATGTCACATTGCGGGTTCGATAGACTTGATACCAGACCAGTTGTCGGGAAACCTTGCCGGTTTTGGCGTCGGTGAGCGGAATCGTCACCAACCCCATCGGGCGGAATTGAAGTTCCATCACGAACAAGTTCGATTGATCGTTCAGTTCAGCACCCGACGCGATCGCCGGAGCGATGGCATCAAACCCCTGATTGAAATCATATTTCTGAGCGGAAGCTCGTTGAGCATTCACGAAGAATGTTCCCATCAGGCCAACCAACATCAGACAACAGGCACGCTTGGACATGGAGAATCTCTCCCGGATAAAATGTCAGTCCACGGTTTATGGACAGTGAATAAAATCGAACTCTTACTGTATCAGTCGGCTGAAAAGGGGGTCAAGCCTCAGTTTCTTCCGATTCGCTGCTCCAGTCTGTCGTAACCGGAGGGTTCTACATGGTTTGATCCCGCTTTTTTCGGTCTTCCAGGACTCATTCACGGCGTCAGGTAATTCATCCCGAATAATCGTCACAATCCCAACGCCTCACGTCTTCGCCGACCGGAATGAGCGTCGCCTTCGTCAAACCGAAGCTCCGTTCTCGATAAACAGCATTTCAATGATGATCATTGCCGTCGAGTTCTTTTTCCAGGTCATCCGCGTGATAGCCCAGTTCCAAAACGCTACGTCGAATTTCTTCCGCATCGACCGTGGCACGCGGATAAGTATCCACCATCACAAAGTAAGGTTTGTCTTCAATATCACGAATGGCGATGGAGCCGTGCGACAATTCGGCATTCACTCTTAAAACCTGTTCGTAAAATTCAGGGACAGCAGGACAGCAGATGGAGTAGATCAGTAATAACCGATCGGTAGACCGGTGATGACTCGGTTCGAGATACAAGGTTTGACTGCGTCCATCGGCTAAAGTCATTCGAACAGTGTATTTCAGACCTTCCCGTTTCCAGGTGATATTGCTGGCACCTCCGAAGGCTTCCTGAATAAGAGATTCCAGATCCCGACTGCCGCCCATCACGGCTTGCAGCAACTGCGCAGCTTCAATGCCGTCCCGTGGACGATTGGAAGGTGCTTTCGATAACAACAGCGAAAGACACTCTCCCATTTCGAGATTCATGTCGGGAGCCACTTTTCGCAACGAAGGAAGAGGATCATCTAAAATCGCCTTCCTCACATCAGTCAAAGTCTCAGCTCGATACGGAAGTTCGCCAGTCAGCATCACAAAGTAACATACCCCCAACGCATAGACGTCACTTTGCCTGTTAGGGGCAACTCCAGAAAATAACTCAGGAGCCATGTAATGGGGCGTACCAACCAATTGATTGGTCGTTGTGGTGTCGTGAGTTTTGACTTGCTTGGCGAGTCCAAAATCGACAATCTTGGGGATCCCCTGCGAGTTGAGTAAGACGTTTTCTGCTTTGAGATCGCTGTGAATAATTCCCACGGCGTGTGCATGCCCTAAACCCTCAGCAATTTGAGCAGTCAACGCTGTCGCACGCAGAGGCGTCAAGCGTCCCTCTTCTTCAATCAAGCGTCGCAATGTTTTCCCGGGAATGTATTCCATTTCCAGAAAATGGAACCCTTCGTGTTCACCGATGGCATGAGTGGTCACAATATTCGGGTGCACAAGTGCAGCGGCAGTTCGCCCTTCATTCTGAAACCGCGCCACATAGTCTTCATCCTGTTTGACAACTTTGGGTGAGAGAATTTTTACCGCACATTTGCGTTGAAGATGCTCATGCGTCGCCAGGTAAACCTTTCCCATCGCCCCGGCACCCAACAAAGAATCAAACAGGTAGACAGAAACCTTTTCCTGAAATAGTTGTTTCAGAACTGATTCCGCAGAAAGTTCCTGTGTATCGTCAAGCTCACCATCCAGAGGAAGCATCACCGTTTCCAAAGTGCTGGGGTTCTTCAATTCAGAGAGCTGAGTACCACATTGCACGCACGAGTCGGTATCGGCCTCAACAATGCGCTGGGCATTGCAAGAAACGCAGAACAAAATCACGCTACGAGAGTCCATGGATACCAACTGATTCCTGGGATTGTCGAACTCGGTAATTGACCGTTACTCACAACGAGTCTAAAGTTGCACTACAACAGATTCAGTGAATCAGTTTACCGCATTTTATGTCAATGATACAAATATCTTACCTGAATTGTTCAGATTGGCCTCATCGTGACCGAGCCTGTTTCACCGATTTTTGACGAAGAGGAACCTGAAAATCTCCAAGAGGCACTCTCGCCGTTTTATGACGAGGAGGAAGCCGAAACCAAGACTTCCAAGACCATATTACTCGAGCGCTTACCGGGGCCGGGGTTTCTGGAATCCATCTGCTGGACCTTTGCAGCAATGTTTTCTCAATTGATCGGCTCGATCATCGCCGTGATTGTGATTTTATTCGTCTACGCCTCCAACTCGGGAGTCGCCCCGACTGACTTGCAAGGTAAGCTTCAGGAACCTGATTTCATGAAGTTTCTGATGACCAACTATTCCGGTTTGAATCTCAGCATCATCATGCTGACATTTTTTGTCTCGATTATATTGATCGTTCTCGGGCGTCTTGGCTCTCATCGCAGGCGCGCCTTGCCGTTTCAACTCCCCTCCTCCTGGCATGTGTTGCTAACTTTTTTGTGGGTGTTGCCTCTCTCGGTCCTCTGCGGACAACTCGGAATGTTCGCCGATCTTGGCTGGCAAAGACTGGCCGATCAGATCCCGGTTCTCCATGAATTGGACAATCTCAATGTCATGGAGTCGATTGGTGATGTGGTGAAAAACATGCCGACATGGCTGGTCTACTTATTGATTGCAGTCTGTCCCGCAGTCTCGGAAGAATTGTTATTTCGAGTGCTGATTGGTCGCGGTTTGGTCGCGCGTTATGGTGTGGTTGCAGGAATCTGCTTGACGACGATTCTATTCGCAGCCGTTCATCTTCACCCGGTTCATGTCATCGCGTTGTTGCCATTATCGGTGGCCATTCATGTCAGCTATCTGGCGTCACGAAGTGTCTGGATTCCGATGCTGGCTCATTTCCTGAACAATGCACTCGCAGTCAGTGTTTTGCTCAACATGGATGCCGACGCGGTGGCAGAAGCAACTGCGCTCGAAGGATTTCTCCCCTGGTGGGCAACACTCGCAGCAGCGTTGTTATCTCTGATGATTGGATGGGTCTACTGGCAGACTCGCCAGCTCTGGAAGGATGAAGAAGGAGCTTCTCTCCCCGAACCATTCTCTTCGGCAGATCGATTCACCGAATTTCAACCGGCGTTTCTGAACTGGACATTCCCCAAACCAAAAGTCCTGTATGCTCTGGCATTCTCTATGTGCTTTTTCGTGTTTGCGATGGCGATGATCTCACAACAACACGGCGGTTGAGTTGAGTGACCAAATCACGGCCCCTCGGCTAATCCGACTTGAAGATCAATCATTTCTCCGCTTTCACGACGAGATCTCTGGTAAAAAGACCTCGCACTGCTGGGCAAGCCAACAGTGGCACACATAGTGATTCATTCGGGAGATTCGATTCATTCGTGGATAATGTCATTCGCGTGATCATGTGCTCTTAAGAACCATTGCTCATGCCGACACGCGTAAACGAAGGCCGCCGAGCGATCAGCGAGGAAGCAAGGCCAAATGCGCGAGAAGAAGCATCTCCTTCATATCGCCCTACAACAACCCGTTCACTTCCTCAGCTTATCTGCGATATTCGTGTGATCCGCGGTTCTTTCATCTCATGGCCACAAGAAACACAAAAAGTCACAAAAAGTATTTTTCATGTCTCTTCGAGTTTGTCTGGCTGAGTATTCAACTGGGAGACAGACAGGATCATAACCTACGCAACTGACCTGTCGGATTACGCCTCCTCGGCTAATCCGACCTACGAAATTGGCCTCTTGTGCCTTCGGCACACCGTTTGACAAGCAGACTGTGCTACCCGCTCTGGCTCATTTTTGATTCGCTGCGTCTTTGCGCCTTGGCGTGAGTCTACTTATCAATTTCACCTTCGCGGCGAGACTCCTTTACTCATCGCACTCAAACTCCCCTTCTTTCCCTTTCTTTGCCTCGGCGGCTTTGCGTCAAAAAAACGTAACCCAAAAACTCATCTTGCTAATACTCATCTACCAGAGTTACCGTTCGGAATTGGTTGATGTTTTTGCTGGTGCATTTCATGCACCCTACAAAACACTTGTTGCCAGGTAGGGTGCACGCAGTACACCATGATATAGAGATTCTATCGATCAATATTTGTCGTAGAGCCGGTTCCACTGGCCACGAATCACCATCAGGCATCAACCCGATCTTTGGCAATTTGAACGTCACCAAAGCCTCTCACTTGAGGTCCGATTTCGGTCTACAAAATCTCACAGCGTGTTCAGAAATCTGCGGGATAACCCTCGAAAATCGACCAAAATGGAGCAATGCCGCAAACTCAGTGGCAGCCTTAACTTGCTCAAGAGTATGGAACAGTATCGTCAAGAGTATGGCAAGGGTATGAGTCTGTCC
>Ga0055584_100002425_pt1 | contig 18420 bp, 9 predicted proteins | sample OSDHelmetaG_FD_58716 | JGI IMG/M metagenome (GOLD analysis project Ga0055584, IMG submission 58716) | Pelagic marine sediment microbial communities from the LTER site Helgoland, North Sea, for post-phytoplankton bloom and carbon turnover... | ecosystem: Environmental > Aquatic > Marine >... | reverse complement strand
GCCGTGCATGTCCATCGTTGGCCTGCCGGAAACCGCCGTCAAGGAAAGCAAGGACCGGGTACGGGGCGCCATCCTCAATTCACAATTCGACTTTCCGGCACGCCGCATCACCATCAACCTTGCACCGGCCGACCTGCCCAAGGAGGGTGGCCGCTTCGATCTTGCCATTGCACTCGGCATACTGGCGGCATCGAGGCAGATTCCCGACACCGAGTTACAGCAGCATGAATTCGCCGCCGAGCTGGCGCTCTCGGGGGAACTGCGGTCGGTACAGGGCATCCTGCCGATGACCCTGCAAACCAGCAGGGCAGGACGCACACTGGTCATCGCCAGCGGTAATGTTGCCGAGGCGACGCTGGTGAAAGACGCCTCAGTGATCGCCGCGAAACAGCTGCTTGCTGTCACCGCACACTTTACACGCAGCAAACGGCTCGACCATGAAGCACCCGTACAGCACTGTTCTCCAGACAATGAAGCCGCCGATCTTGCCGATGTCCGCGGCCAGCAGCATGCGCGGCGCGCACTGGAAATTGCAGCGGCCGGCGGCCACAGCCTGCTGATGCTCGGTCCTCCCGGCACCGGTAAATCGCTGCTGGCGAGTCGGCTACCCGGAATCCTGCCGGAGATGAACGAGGCGGAAGCACTGGAAACAGCCGCACTTGCCTCGATAAGCAACCTGCCGGTTGACGTGCATCAATGGAAACGCCGCGCCTTTCGCGCACCGCACCATACCGCCTCGGCCGTGGCGCTGGTCGGCGGTGGTTCCAGCCCCCGTCCGGGTGAAATCTCGCTCGCGCATCACGGCGTGCTGTTTCTGGATGAACTGCCTGAATTCGACCGCAGGGTACTGGAGGTTTTGCGTGAACCGCTGGAGAGCGGCCGCATCATGATCTCGCGTGCCGCACGTCAGGCGGAATTCCCGGCACAGTTCCAGTTGATCGCCGCCATGAATCCCTGCCCCTGCGGTTACCTTGGCGAGCCCTCAGGACGCTGTCATTGCAACATCGATCAGATAGAACGTTACCGCCGAAAAATATCCGGCCCGCTGCTGGACCGTATCGACATGCATGTCGAGGTGCCGCGCGTCGCGTATAACGAACTGCAGGGACCACCGGGTGAAGCCAGTGCGGATGTACGCATGCGCGTGACCGGCGCCCGTGAACGCCAACAGCGGCGCGCCAATGCATTGAACAGCCGCCTGGACAACCGGCAGATTGAACAATTCTGTACACTGAATGACACCGACCGCTTGCTACTGCAACGCGCCATGGAGCGACTGCAACTCTCGGCGCGCGCCTATCACCGCATCCTCAAGGTAGCGCGCACCATCGCAGACCTGGGTGGCTGTGGTGCAATCGAAGGCGCCCATCTGGGCGAAGCCATTGGCTACCGTCAACTGGACCGCAGCCGTGCTCACTGATGTTGCTTACATGAACATGCAATAAAGAGATGAAAAGCATCTATTCTGTCGGGCACGTCGCTGCGCTCCTTTGCAAGACCTACAGCCGCAACGATCGCAGGATGGGCTAAGCGTAGCGTGCCCATCGTTAATGAAGCCAATAACACTGCAAACAGATAGTGAAATACCGGTCAATGACCCACGATCAACTCAGCACAGCGATCTCCGTGTTCGCCTTGCGCAGGTTTCTGCTAAACAATCGACACATGTTTTCCAGCAGCTTCACCTTGACAGTGCCATGATCCACCATCAATGCATCGAAATCATCAATATCCAGCTTGTAACAGAGCACATCCGTATCGACGGTCACGGCCGCGGAACGTTCAGTACGTTCAATCCATGCCATCTCTCCGAACACCAGCCCCGGCGACAGGGTAGCCAGCCGTTTGATCTTTCCATCCGGCAGGGTAATCTTGATACTGACCTGTCCCTGGGCCAGCAGGTATAGCTGGCTTGCCGGTTCGCCCTGCTCGATGATGGTCTCGCCCTGCTGGTAACGCTGTTTCGTCAGCTTGCTGCCAATCACATCAATCTCCCCGGCACTGAGCCCGTCAAACAGCTCAAATGACTGCAGCGACTTCGCGGTGCACGCGACTTCCTCGTCCAGAATCCGGTTCTCGCAATATTCAAGCGCGTAGTCATCTTCATAGCTTTGCCAGGATGGTCCATCAGCGAACTTATGCTTTCTGCGCATGTACTTGCCCAGCGCCGGGCAGGCATCACAATTTGTGAACAGCAATTCTTTATTCCTGTTAGCCAGCTTTAGCAGCAACTGGTAGAACAGGCGACAGGCGCTCTGATCGAGCGTCAGCACACGTTTAAGATCGACTATAAAGTAATCTGCGGCGTTACTTTTTTTCACCACCTCATTGACGATGACTTCCGTGGTGGAAAAATTCAGATCACCCTGTATCTCGTAAACCCGGATACGATGCGCCTGCTGTTGCAAACGGCTGCGACCGGCTGCATCACGCAGGTGCTTCGAGCTGACGTGACCACCATCGTAGGCACTGCGAATGACAGATTTTCCGGGTTGCACCACATTGAACATGTGCAGATTGAAGTCCATGGATATCTTGTTACACACCTCGATACCACGCACACTGTTGCCGCGCTTGTCCAGCGGCGGCGAGAATACGCCAATTCCCAGTTTTCCTGGCAACACGGCAACGATGCCGCCCGCGACACCGCTTTTTGCCGGCATACCCACCTTGTAAACCCACTCACCCGCGTAGTCGTACATACCGCAGGATCCCATCACACTGAGGACGCTTTCCACATACTCGCCGCGGATGGCACGCTCCTGTGTCAGGGGGTTGATACCTGCGTTTGCCAGGGTAGCGCCCATGACCGCGAGATCCCGACAACTGACGGAAACCGAGCACTGCTTGAAGTACAGTTCGAGGGTCGCGGACGGGTCTACCTCGAGAATATTGAAATTTCGCAACATGTAACCAATGGCACGGTTGCGGTGCCCGGTCTCGCTTTCAGAGAGGTAGACTGCCTCGTCCAGCGACAGCGGTCGTCCTGCATAGGCTGACAGCATATCCATGACACGATTGATCTTTTTATCATTGTCATGCCCCATGACCATGCCGGCCGAGGCAATCGCACCGGCATTGATCATCGGGTTGGCCGGTTGCCCGGTGAGTGGATCCAGGCTGATGGAATTGAATGCGTCACCGGTCGGCTCCACGCCGATTTTATTCAGCACATCCGTGCGTCCATTGTCCTCCAGCGCAAGGCCGTAGACGAACGGCTTTGATATCGACTGGATGGTAAACTCATGATGACTATCACCGATTTCATAGACGTGACCTTCCGTTGTCGCCATGGTGATACCGAACGAGTCACTGCTTGCCTTGGCAAGCTCGGGTATGTAATCAGCGACTTCACCTGCATCAAGACCGGCAAACCGGTCCCTGAGCTCATGCAGGTAATCCATGATCGGTGACTCAACGCAGGCAGACACCGCGTCGACAGTTTTGCATTGTGCGTTATGACTCATTGGCTGTTCCTGTCTGCAAGGAACGCGCCACAGTGGCAGACAGCAAATCAATCACCCTGCCGTTCCCGGCAGCCACGACGTATGTTTCTGACAATCAAGCACTTGATACATACTGCAGGTGGCTACGCAGCGATTTGCCACCGTTCCACGGCACAACAAAACGCCTTCCGGTCGCCATATTGCAGTGCAGAAACTGCCTGACGGCACCATAGCGGTGCGTCTGTAGCGCCACTGAAATGAACACAACATGCCATACCGGGGAGTTGCCAACACCTCCAGTCCAGCTGTTGGCAGGCTAAGTACTTAATTAATCGCGGTGTTAGTCCCAACCGGTACAGCTAAACCCTCTCGTTCAAGCGCACGCACTCACATGCGGCACGCATCCTGCATTAAGAACAAGCATACAAGTGCCAGATTCACTTCATGGACGGGACCGGTCAGGCAACTATGAGACAGGGCAAGCGGGCAGGGGCTGCTATGAAAAACAGCGAATAGCCAGCTTTTCCCTGCTATTCAGGGTATCGGGACATGAATGCACAGCCAGATTCAATCACAGCGGTATTGACGGACGACGTCATCCGAACAGGTCTGGACAAGGCCTCCATCAAGCGCGCGTTTCTCGATCACCTGTTTTTCCTGCAGGGGAAATTTCCATCCATTGCAACCTTCAACGACTATTACCTGGCCCTGGCGTACGTGGTGCGGGATCGCCTGCTGCATCGCTGGATAAACACAGCCGCGACCTACACCCGTGAAGGTTCACGAACCGTATCCTACCTCTCCGCCGAGTTCCTGATGGGGCCGCATCTCGGTAATAATCTCGTCAACATGGGTATTTTCGACACCACCCAGAACGCCATGCAGGAGCTTGGCCTGGACCTGGAGCAACTGCTTGACCAGGAAGAGGAACCGGGACTGGGCAACGGCGGCCTGGGGCGGCTCGCCGCCTGTTACCTCGATTCCCTGGCGACACTGGAGATGCCCGCACTGGGATACGGTATCCGCTATGAATACGGCATCTTTCACCAGGTGATTCGCGACGGCTGGCAGGTTGAACTGACAGACAAGTGGCTGCGCTATGGCAATCCCTGGGAAATCGCCCGGCCCGAGTGGACAGTTGAGGTAAAGTTCGGCGGCCGCACGGAAAGCCACGTCGATGAACAGGGCACTGACCGGGTGCGCTGGCAACCGGAGAGAATCGTGATGGGTGTTCCATATGACACCCCGGTACTTGGCTACCACTGCAATACTGCAAACACACTCAGGCTATGGCGCGCCGATGCGCCCGAGTCCTTTGACTTTGCGGCCTTCAACGAAGGCGATTATTACCGTGCGGTAGAAAGCAAGATGCTTTCCGAAAATCTGACCAAGGTACTCTATCCCAACGACGAACCGGCACAGGGCAAGCAACTGCGACTCGAGCAACAGTACTTTTTTGTCTCCTGTGCCCTGCAGGACATGATCAGCATCCTGTTCCGGCAGCGACTGCCGCTGGACAAGTTTCATGAGAAGTTTGCCATACAACTCAATGATACCCATCCTGCCATTGCCGTTCCGGAATTGATGCGACTGCTGGTCGACGAACACGGCATGCGCTGGGAGGATGCCTGGGACATTACCGAGAAAACCTTCGCCTACACCAATCACACGCTGCTCCCGGAAGCACTGGAGTGCTGGTCACTACCGCTGTTCGCGAGTCTGTTGCCACGCCACCTGGAGATTATCTATAAAATCAATGAGCGCTTTCTCGACAAGGTGCGCATCTGGTGCCTGGGCGATGCTGCACAGGTTTCGCGCATGTCGATTATCGGTGAAGAGGGTGAACGCTCGGTACGCATGGCACACCTGGCCTGCGTCAGCAGTCATGCCATCAATGGCGTTGCCGAGCTACATACAGAACTCATGAAGAGCAGCGTACTGAAGGATTTTCACGGCTTTGCACCGGCCAAATTCAGCAACAAGACCAATGGCGTCACCCCGCGGCGCTGGATCGTACTCGGCAACCCGCGGCTTGCTGCCCTGCTGGATGACACGCTCGGTACAAACTGGGCAAAGGACCTGGAGATGCTGCGTGGACTGGAGCCACTGGCGAACGATGCCGACTTCCGCGCCCGCTGGCGCGACATCAAGCGGCACAACAAGGTCAAGGTGGCGCATTTCCTGAGACAGTGCACGGGTATTGCGGCAGACCCCGACTCGCTGTTCGATGTGCAGGTCAAACGTATCCATGAATACAAGCGCCAGCACCTCAATGTGCTGCACATCATTGCTCTCTATAACCGCATCCGGCAGGACCCCGATTGCGACATTATGCCGCGAACCTTCATATTCGCAGGCAAGGCTGCGCCGGGCTACCGCATGGCCAAACTGATTATCCGCCTGATTACCGGCGTCGCAGACATCGTCAACCGGGACCCTGCCGTGCGTGGGCGCCTGAAGGTGATATTCCTGCCGAATTTCAATGTCAGCAACGGACAACGAGTCTATCCGGCAGCCGATCTCTCGGAGCAGATCTCCACGGCCGGCAAGGAGGCATCCGGCACCGGCAACATGAAATTTTCCATGAACGGTGCCCTGACCATCGGCACGCTGGACGGCGCAAACATCGAGATCAGGGACGCTGTCGGCAAAGAGAATTTCTTCCTGTTTGGCTGTACCGCGGACGAGATTGAAAACCTGGCAAGGGAACAACGGCGACCTGCCACTTTTATAGAAAATAATCAGGAACTGCAGGAGGCGATGCAGTTGATTCGCAGCGGGCTGTTTTCCCGTGGAGACTCCGACCTGTTCCAGCCGCTGCTCGATTCACTGACTCACACTGATCCGTTTTACGTCTGCGCAGACTTTGCCTCCTACAGCGCATGCCAGCAGCAGGTCTCGAATGCGTTTCAGCATGAGGACAGGTGGGCGCAGATGTCCATTCTCAACACCGCCCGCATGGGATGGTTTTCGTCGGACCGCTCGATACGCGAATACTGTGACGACATCTGGCACCTGCCAGCCGTTCCTGTTCGCCTGAATGGCAACGACGGACTCGGTTTTTTGCAGAGCCTGCAGTGACATGACCATTGACTGGAAAAGTTATGACCCCGGTGAGTTCTATGACGAACTCATCAGCACGCCCGGTTATGCGCGTGCGCCGGCACGCAACCTCACCGCCTGGCTGCGTTCACAGTCGGACGAGGATCTGCAGGCGCGCAAGCTGGACGCGGAACTGGCCATCATCGACAAGGGCGTCACCTTCACGGTCTACAGCGATGGCGAGAATATCGACCGGGCATGGCCCTTCGACATCATCCCGCGGGTCATGCCGATACGCGAATGGCGCAACATCGAGGCCGGCCTGAAGCAACGCCTGCAGGCGATAAACCTGTTCATCGATGACCTCTACCATGAACAGAAAATCATTGGCGATGGCGTTATCCCGGCATCACTGATTGCAGAGTCCAAGGGTTTTCGCAAGGAATGTATCGGTATCAAACCTGCCCACCAGGTCTGGGCGCATATTTGCGGCAGCGACCTGGTGCGCGACAGTGACGGTACCGTCTATGTGCTTGAGGACAACCTGCGCGTGCCCTCCGGCGTCTCCTACATGATCGAAAATCGCGAGGTCACCAAGCGCATACTGCCGGAACTGTTCGAGAACAACACCATCCTGCCGGTCGATAACTATCCCGACAAGCTGCTGGAGATGCTGCTGTCGATCTCGCCAAGCCGCCGCAAGCACCCCGAGGTCGCGGTACTCACGCCCGGTATCTACAACTCGGCCTATTTTGAACATGCCTTCCTCGCGCGCAGCATGGGTGCCGAACTGGTGGAGGGTGGCGACCTGATGGTAGACAAGGACGATTATGTCTACATGAAAACCATCAATGGCCTGGCCCGCGTGGATGTCATCTACCGGCGCATTGATGACCTGTTCCTGGACCCCGAGGTGTTCCTGCCGGAATCAGCGCTCGGCGTCCCCGGCCTGATGCGCGCCTGGCGCAAGGGCAATGTGGCACTGGCCAATGCACCGGGCTGCGGAGTCGCCGATGACAAGGTGGTGTACTCCTACGTGCCGGACATCATCCGTTACTATCTCGATGAGGACGCACTGCTGCCCAATGTGCCCACCTACCGCTGCAATGATACAAAGGAATGTGAACACGTGCTCGCCAACCTGGCGTCCATGGTGGTCAAGCCCGCGAACGAGTCAGGCGGTTACGGCATGCTGGTGGGGCCGCAATCAACTGCACGGGAACGCGAGGAATTCCGGCGGCTGATCAGCAGCAACCCGCGCAACTATATCGGTCAGCCGGCACTGCGGCTGTCGACGGCGCCAACCCTGTGTGACCACACGGTGGAGCCACGCCATCTGGACCTGCGCCCCTTCATCCTGCAGGGTGCCGAGACCTATGTCACCGCAGGCGGACTTACCCGGGTCGCCATGAAGAGCGGATCGCTGGTCGTCAATTCATCCCAGGGTGGCGGCAGCAAGGATACCTGGATCGTGGATAACGAGGGCGGATAATGCTGTCACGTGTTGCCAGACGCACCTACTGGATGGCGCGCTACATCGAGCGTGCCGAGAATACCGCACGCCTCGTCAACACCTATCATTTTCTGTTACTGGATCTGCCGCGCGGCACGCGCATCGGCTGGGAAATACTGCCCGTGATTACCGGCAGCTACCCAACGTTCAGCGAGCAGTACCAGCGCCATGACGAACGCAACACGGTCAAGTTCCTGCTGGCCGACAGCACTAACCCGGGATCACTGCTCAACTCGATTGCCGCGGCACGCGAAAACGGCCGCACTTCACGCGAGGTGCTGCCCGGCCAGGCCTGGGAGCAGATAAACGAACTGCAGTTGTATGCAAACGCACGCATCGGCGATGCCCTGCCGCGCCGTGGCCGCTTCGAATTTCTCACCGAGATCATCCAGCACTGCCAGCAGCTGACCGGGCTGCTGGCGGGCACCATGAGCCATGACCATGCCTATGATTTCGTGCGCATCGGACGCAACCTCGAACGCGCCGACATGACCACACGAGTCGTCGATATCGGCGCCATGAGCATGCAGAACCCCGATGATGTCGGCAGCCTTGATGTGCATGTCTGGACCAGCATGTTGCGCGCACTGAACGCCTACCAGATGTACCGCAAGGATATACAGCTGGGCGTTCACTGTGCAGATGTTGTCAGCTACCTGCTGCAAAATGACTACCTGCCACGGTCGGTTGCACATTGCCTCGACCAGATCGAGGAGTGCATCGGCGACCTGCCACGCCACCAGGACACGCTCAAGCCGGTTCGCGAGGCCCGTCGCCGCGTCAGCCGCATCAAGCCGGACAAGCTCGATGCCATCTCGCTGCACAAGGAGGTTGACCGCCTGCAGATCGGCATCTCGGCCATACATAACCAGATCGGCAAGACCTGGTTCGCTTAGGCAGGCAAGCAAAGATTTTAATTAACGGATGAAACCCGGACATGACCAGCTCAATCACATTCCCCCGTAACGGAGACAAGCAGAACTCGCCTTTTTTCGAGGACTACCTGGTGCGCCTGCTGGAGGAGCGCGACCATAGTGGCCTCACCGACATGATTGACCAGATCGAGGCCATCATGATCACCGTCGATCCCGGACAGTCCATTCGCTACATTGGCGAACTGGCGCTGATGACGCCCTACAACTACCTGGTGACGCTGGAAAGCAAGAGTCACTGGACGCATATCCTGCGCGTCGACATGAACTCGCCGGACTTCCTGGTACGCGAGGTCAAGGACCGTCGCACCCGCGGTATCTTTCGCAGCCTCAACGAGGTCTACCCCATCGGCGCGCGCAAGCCCAACAGCCGCTACATGGGGGAAATACTGCGCGTGCAGGACCTGCACGGCGTGGTCGAATGCCAGCAGGGTCGGGAGTTCCGCTTCTTCTCCCAGGACGAGGCCCGCAAGCTGGAACTGCCCGGCAACCTTGCCATCGTCAAGCCGTCACCCTACACCCACAACATTCTCAGCTACATGGAACGCCCGATTGACCAGCTGCGCGTCTACGCCCTTGGCAACAGCAGCATCAACAGCGAGGTACAGGAGGTCTACCTGGCCGCCAAGGAACTGCAGAAGAAACTTCGCATCGACGACCTGATACTGCCCATCGACCACCTCGCGACACGCATCTACAGCCAGAACCGCGAGGTTGCCATCCTCGAATGGCTGTCCCTGTCGAGCTACTACTACTGGGGTTCCTACGACATCAGTGACCAGAACTCCTCGACCAACGTCACCAAGAGCGTGCACCACAACAGCGAGATCCACAGTCCGGCGAAGGTGTTCACCGCCAACAACACACCCTACTTCGTCAACCATCTTGACGGTCTGCCCTCGCCTACCGAGACCTTTGCGCGCAACTACGGTCCGCGACTGCATCACCTCGCGCTGGCCGTGCGCGACGGCGAGACCGCCGGCAGGGAAAACATCGAGCATGTTGTCAGCCAGATTGCTGCCCAGGGACGTAATTTCCTGCTCGACGTCATTGGCTCCCGGGACCAGGGACTGAAACAGATCTTCTCCAGCGCCTCGGAACATTCCTCCCTCATCATCGAGTATGTGCAGCGTTTCGGTGATTTCCAGGGCTTCTTCACCAAGGAGAATGTTGCCGAACTTACGCATGCCGCGGGGGTCGACGAAGAACTGCTGGAACTGCAGGCACAATCACGACTGCAGCATGGCAAGCAACGCCAGCGGCCGGGTTGAACATTCCCGCGGCCATCTGAAAGCCAGGCCCACCCCCGTGCGCCCGAAATAGTGCATAGTAATAATTAAACCGTCTAACGAGGCAGCTGTGGAATGGCCATCAGAGTCGCAATCAATCACAAGACCGAGTACCGTTTCGACCGGCCGGTAAAGGTGTCACCCCATGTGGTGCGACTGCGTCCGGCACCGCATACCCGCACCCCGATTGAATCCTACTCACTCAAGGTGCTGCCGAAGGAACACTTTATCAACTGGCAACAGGATCCCTTCGGGAATTACCTCGCGCGTCTGGTATTCCCCGAACCGGTGACGGCAATGTCCTTCGAGGTGGACGTGGTGGCCGAAATCATCACCATTAACCCGTTCGATTTCTTCGTCGAAAAATATGCCACACATTATCCCTTCGAATATACCGCCGCTTTGCGCAAGGAACTGGCCCCCTACCTGGAAATCACCGAGGACGGCCCACGCTTGCAAAAATGGCTGGCCGCTGTTGATCTTTCGCGGCAGGAAATCAATAATTTTCTGGTCGATCTCAACAAGCGCCTGCAGCAGGACATCGACTACGCCATCCGCATGGAACCCGGTATCCAGAGCTGCGAGCACACCCTTGAAAAGGCCCTCGGTTCCTGCCGTGACAGCGGCTGGCTGCTGGTACAGATTCTGCGCCACCTCGGGCTGGCGGCGCGCTTCGTCTCCGGTTATCTGCTGCAGCTGACGCCGGACGAAAAATCGCTGGATGGCCCGTCTGGCACCGACCATGATTTCACCGACCTGCACGCCTGGGCCGAGGTGTATATACCGGGCGCCGGCTGGCTGGGACTGGATCCGACCTCGGGCCTGTTTGCCGGCGAGGGTCATATTCCGCTGGCCTGTACACCGCACCCTGTCAGCGCCGCACCGATCACCGGTGCGACCGATGAATGCAAGGTGGAATTCAGCTTTCACAACCACGTGCAGCGTATCCATGAAGATCCGCGGGTCACCAGGCCCTATAGCGAAACCCAGTGGCAAACCATCCAGGCCCTGGGACGCAAGGTCGACGCCGACCTGACGGCGGATGATGTACGTCTGACCCTCGGCGGTGAACCGACCTTCGTCTCCATCGATGACATGGAATCGGCGCAATGGAATGATGCCGCGCTGGGCAAGCACAAGCGTGAACTGGCGGGTGACCTGCTGCTGCGCCTGTGGCAACGTTTTGCACCCGGCGGGCTACTGCACTATGGCCAGGGCAAGTGGTATCCGGGCGAACCGATACCGCGCTGGTCACTGAACTGCTTCTGGCGCGTTGACAGTGAACCGTTATGGCACGACCCGAAACTGATGGCACAGGACGGCGTCGATTACGGCAGCGGGCCGACCGAGGCACGACAGTTTGCTGCAGCACTGACGCGCAGACTGGGCCTGGCGGAAAAGTACCTGCTCCCCGCCTATGAGGACACCCTTTACTACCTCTGGAAAGAAGGGGAACAACCCGTCAACGTGGACCTGCTCGGCAGCGACCTGAAAAAACCGGACGAGCGCCGCCGACTGGTGGAACTGCTTGCCGGCGACCTCGGCAAACCCGCCGGCTACGCGCTGCCACTGCGCCGCGACGAGGCTGGCAACGGCTGGCAAAGTTGCAGCTGGCACTTTCGCCGCGGGTACATGTTCCTGGCACCCGGCGATTCACCCATGGGACTGCGCCTGCCCCTCGATGCTCTGCCCTGGGTCGCCGAAGAGGAACGCGATATAGAGCCGCAACGCGACCTGTTTGAACCGCGCCCGCCTCTGGGGGATTACTATGGCGAGGTGATGCGCCGTTTCAGCCATTTCGAGGCGGCAGTGAACGCCCACCCGGAAATCAGGCAACAGCCACCGGCGGACAACGGCACTCGGCGGCGCATCGAGGTGATCCATACTGCCCTGTGTGTTGAGGCGCGCAAGGGCATGTTGCGGGTGTTCATGCCGCCGCTTACCCATATTGAACACTACCTGGATCTGCTTGCCGCCATCGAACTGACCGCCGCAAAGCTGCAGACGCCGGTGCGTATTGAAGGCTACGAGCCACCACGGGACTGGCGCATTCGCAAGCTGGCCGTGACCCCCGATCCGGGCGTCATCGAGGTCAACATCCACCCGGCGCATAACTGGGAGGAACTCGCCGAGCTCACCGAGACGCTCTACACCGAGGCACGCCTTGCGCGGCTCGGGACGGAGAAGTTCCTGCTCGACGGCCGCCATACCGGCACGGGTGGTGGCAACCATGTCACGCTGGGTGGCGCCACCCCGGCCGACAGTCCGTTCCTGCGTCGCCCCGACCTGCTGCGCAGCCTGCTGACCTACTGGCAGCATCACCCCGGTCTGTCGACGCTGTTCTCCGGCATGTTCATCGGTCCCACCAGCCAGGCACCGCGGGTCGACGAGGCCCGCGACGAGAACCTCTATGAACTGGAGATCGCCTTTCAGCAAATGCCCGAGGGCGATGTCCAGCAACCCTGGCTGGTGGACCGCCTGTTGCGCAACCTGCTGGTCGACATGACCGGCAATACGCATCGGGCGGAATTCTGCATCGACAAGCTGTACTCGCCCGACTCCTCGACCGGACGCCTCGGGCTGGTGGAATTCCGCGCCTTCGAGATGCCGCCCCATGCGCGTATGAGCCTGGTGCAGATGCTGCTGCTGCGCACCCTGATTGCGCGTTTCTGGAACCGGCCCTACCGGCACCGGCTGGTGCGCTGGGGTACCGAACTGCACGACCGCTTCATGCTGCCGCACTATGTGTGGTCCGACATGAAGGACATGGTGTGCGAGTTGCAGCGCGACGGCTACCCGTTCCAGCTGGAATGGCTGGCGCCGTTCCTGGAATTCCGCTTTCCACACTACGGTTCGATCAGCGTGCAGGATATCCGCCTCGATCTGAACGCCGCGCTGGAGCCATGGCACGTACTCGGCGAGGAGATGAGCAGCCAGGGTACCGCTCGTTTCGTTGACTCCTCGGTGGAACGCGTACAGGTCAAGGTCACGGGTCTGAAGCACGAACGTTACGTGGTCACCTGCAATGACCGCCGGGTACCGTTGCGCAATACCGGCACCCATGGCGAGTACGTGGCGGGGGTGCGCTTCCGCGCCTGGCAGCCGCCTTCCGCATTGCACCCGACCATCGGCAGTCATTCCCCGCTGGTCTTCGATATCATCGACACCTGGAATGGCCGTTCCATCGGTGGCTGCACCTACCACGTGGCGCACCCCGGCGGGCGTCACTACGATGTGTTCCCGGTGAATGCCTACGAGGCTGAAACGCGCCGCTTCAGCCGCTTCTGGAATCATGGCCACCATGTCGGCCCCCTCAGGCCGCCACCGGATTCTGCACAGCTGGCGAAATTCATGCCCGTGGGGCACGTTCCTGGGCCCATGGCGCCCCCTGCGGAGGAGATCAATCCGGAGTACCCTGGCACACTGGACCTGAGATACCGGAACGAATGTGACTGATTCACAAGTGAGCAACACAGTTCAGCGCAGCGCCGTTTGTACGGCTTACCGGCAGTCGTCGACGGGCTATGACGAGATGTGCACCGGGCCGGGCAAGGTACGCAAGCACTGGCGCTACCTGATCGATTCACTGGATGCCATGGGCCCCGAGGCACTGCAGCAGCGGCAGCGCGACACGGTGCAGATGCTGCGCAGTGACGGTGCCACTTACAATGTCTATGGTGCGCTGGACGGACTCAACCGGACGTGGCAGCTCGACCCGGTACCGCTGCTGATCAGCAGCAGCGAGTGGGCCGGCATCGAGGCCGGTCTGGTACAACGTGCAGAACTGCTCAACCTGATCCTGCGCGATCTCTATGGACCACGCAGCCTCATCAGAAAGGGCCTGATCCCTGCGAAACTGGTTTATGCCGACCCCGGCTTCCTGCGAGCCTGTGTGGTCCCTCCTGCTGCCAGTGCACCGGGGCTGATCTTGTGCGCCGCAGACCTGGTGCGCTGTACGGATGGCCACTTCCGGGTCCTGAAAGACCACAGCCAGTCCCCGTCAGGCATGGGCTATGCTTTGGAAAATCGCACCGTCATGTCGCGGCTGATACCGAGCCTGTTTCGCGACTCCCACCCGCACCGGCTGGCGCCTTTCTTCCGGCGTTTGAGAGACTCACTGGCGGCACTGGCACCGGAGGGCGGGCGCGATGACCCACGGGTGGTGATCATGACACCCGGGGCGCACAACGAAACCTATTTCGAGCATCTGCACCTGTCCAATTACCTTGATTACACCCTCATCGAGGGCGCCAACCTGACCGTGCGCGACGGTCGTGTCTGGCTCAAATCCGTCAGCGGGCTGGAACCGGTGGACGTTATCCTGAGGCGCGTCGACGATCATTACTGCGACCCGCTGGAACTGCGCCCGGACTCCCTGCTTGGTGTCCCGGGACTGCTAGAAGTCGTGCGCAGGGGGCGTGTCGCGATCGCCAATCCACTCGGTGCCGGCGTCCTGGAGAGCCCCGGCCTGATGGCCTTTCTCCCCCGACTTGCAAAGCATTTACTGGGACAGGAGCTGCGCCTTCCCTCGGTAGCCACCTGGTGGTGCGGGCAGCAGGCGGAGCTGGACTACGTGCTCGCCAACCTGCCCACCCTGGTGCTGCGCTCGATTAACCGCGCCGCCGGCAGCAGGCCGGTCTTCGGCGAGCAGCTCGACAACGCAGCGCTGGCATCATGGCGCGAGCGGATCCGCGCACAGCCACATCTGTATGTCGGCCAGGAACAGCTGCCGCCCTCCTCGGCACCGACACTGCGCAACGGCCTGCTGGAGCCGCGTCAAAGCATACTGCGAACCTTCCTGACGGCCTCGCAGGACAGTTTCGTGGTGATGCCCGGCGGACTGACCCGCGTCGGCGATAAGCCGGAAAGCCGCATTGTCACCAATCAGGCCGGCGCCCTCAGCAAGGACACCTGGGTGCTGGCCTCGGAACCCGAGCAGATCGATACGCTGCTGCCACAGACCCAGGTCGCCTATCACCAGATGCAGGAAACCCTGCCCGGTGTCGCCGCCGAGAACCTGTTCTGGCTGGCACGCTATGCCGAGCGCGCAGAAAACATGATCCGGCTGATCCGCAATATTCACAACCGCCGCAATGAAATCCTGCAGCTCGAGGACCCGGTAAACCAGGCAGCACTCGTCGTGCTGCTGCGGGGACTGACGCACATGAGCATGACCTACCCCGGCTTCACCGGTGCCGGGGCAGAAGGGCGGCTGGCTGAGCCAACGGCAGAGATCACCGGGTTGATTTGCAACAAGCAGCGCACCGGAACCCTGGCCGCCAACCTGGCCGCCTGCCTCAACTCGGCCTATGCCGTACGTAACCTGTTTTCAGTGGACACGCGCCGGGTATTCAATGACATTGGTGATGAACTGGCCAGACTGTCACAGCAAGCGCCAGGCGACCTGCAGTTCCTGCAAGGTGCCCAGGACCGCATTATCACCGCCCTGATGGCCATCGCCGGCGCTGCCAGCGAGAGCATGAGCCGCGACCTCGGCTGGCACTTCCTCAACCTCGGCAGACGCATCGAGCGCGCGCTGTTGCTGATTGCGCTGCTGCGTGCCGTGCTGACATCACGTGAAACCGCGGAGGTTGAGGTACTGTTGCTGGAGTCGGTGCTGGCTGTTGCCGAGAGTTTTACACTATACCGGCGCCGCTTTCGGAATCGGCCGCAGTTCGAGGCCACGCTCGACCTGCTGCTACTGGATGAAACCAACAGCCGCTCGCTCATTTACCAGTTACATGCTGCCCGTCAGCACCTCGCTGTCTTGCCTGGACAGGATGGACGTCCCTACAAGAAGGAAATGCGCCTCATCCTTGAGGCGACCAACCTGCTCAATCTGGCAGATGCCGAGGAACTGACGGAGGCCGATGGCGGTACCCGACCACAGCTCGATAACCTGCTCGCCGGACTTGGCCATCGCCTGAGCGAAACCTCAATCGCCCTCTCGGCGACCTATTTCACCCATGCCCAGCGGCCCTACCAGCTGGTCGATAAAGACATGCAGGCGCCATGAAATACCGCGTGGTGCACAAGACCGAGTACTGCTACGGCATCACCGTCAGCCAGTGTCACAACCTGGCCCACCTGCGGCCCCGCAACCTGGACGCGCAGCAGTGCCTGGGCTATCGCCTGCAGATCGATCCCTTGCCAATGGATCATGCCGAGCACGAGGATTTCTTCGGCAACCACGTCAGCTACTTTTCCATCACACAGCCGCACCAGACCCTGACGGTTACTGCAACCAGCGAGATTCAACTGCAGACCGGCCACGATCAGCTGGTGCTGGACAAGGACATGCCCTGGGACAGTGTCCGTGTGCGTCTCGCGGAACCAGTCACCGACAGCGATCGTGAGAACCTGCAATTCGTACTCGACTCGCCGCTTGCGGCAACTTCACCACAGCTGGCCGAGTACGCGGCCACGTCGTTCCCGCCGACCCGGCCGCTGCTCGAGGCGGTACGTGAACTGATGGAGCGGGTCCACCATGATTTCACCTACGACCCGCAGTTTTCCACCGTCTCCACCCCACTGGCCGATGTGCTTTCCAACCGTCGGGGTGTCTGCCAGGACTTTGCTCACCTGGCGATTGCCAGCCTGCGCAGTCTTGGACTGGCGGCGCGCTACGTCAGCGGCTACATCGAAACCCTGCCGCCGCCCGGCCAGGCCAAGCAACGGGGCGCCGACGAATCACATGCCTGGTTCTCGGTTTACCTGCCCGATGTCGGCTGGCATGATTTTGATCCCACCAACAACAGCGTGCCGCTGGACCAGCACATCACCACGGCCTGGGGACGGGACTACGCCGATGTTACGCCGCTCAAGGGCGTAATCTTTGGCGGCGACCCGGGGCACAAACCGCAGGTATCGGTGGACATGCAGCGCCTGCCGGAATCCGATAGTGCAGCATGACATAAAGGACAATAGTAACAGCGCGCGTGAAATGCGCGGGCCAGACCTCAGTCGACCGGGGGTGGACCGGCAGACTCCCAGTTGAAGCGCGGCAGATCATTGAAGGCCGAACGGATATTGTTTCCCCAGCTGCTGCGCAACTCGGACCAGTAGGGGTGATTTTCATCCAGCCGCATATAGCGATTCAGGGACAGGCTGTCCTTTTCATAGATCAGCATCTCGATGGGTGGGCCGACCGTGACGTTACTCTGCATGGTAGAGTCCATTGAGACCAGCGCACAGCGTGCCGCATCCTCGAGGCTGGAGTCCGGACTGATAATACGATCGAGGATCGGCTTGCCGTACTTGATTTCGCCGATTTGCAGGAACGGCGTCGCCAGCGAGGTGGTGATATGGTTGCCTTCCGGATAGATCATGTGAATCCCCGCTGGCTCATTACCAATCTGTCCGCCAAGGATGAAACTGACCCTGGGGCTGAAACCGGCAGTGACACCGCCACTACTGGTATGTCGATTCTGCTGCTCACGACTGACCGTGCCGATATAGTCCGCCACCTCATCCAGGTAACGTGCCTTGCACAGGCGGCAGTCGGGATTATCCCTGAGTTCGTGGCGAATATGCGCGAGCACCGCCTGGGTCGTGGCCAGGTTGCCGGCGCTCAGCAGCACGAACTGACGGTCACCTTCAATTCCCAGGGTATGCATCTTGCCGTACTGACTGACCTGGTCAGAACCGGCATTGGTGCGCGAGTCGGACGCAAACACCAGACCTGATTTCAGGGAAATTCCAACACAGTAGGTCATACAGGAACAATCACCAGCGCAACGTTATGTAAGAGTTTACGGGCAGTGCTGCCCACCACAAACAGACTAATCGCAGCCAACCCCAAGGTCAAACATCGAACGGTCAGCCCGCATGATCAGTCCAGCTCCAGTCATGGAGATAGCGTGTAATAATCAGCAGTTAACAAGAATATCCGGATATGCCCGGCCTAGAAACGGCAGCAGGTCTCGCCACCCCGTTCAATCCAGCCGTGAATCATTTTCTTCGTGGTAAAACCGCTGCTGCAGTTTCCTTGTGTATCGATGACAATAACGCCACCGCGCCCCCTGACCTTGCGCACCAGGTACTCGATACCGGCTGCCGTTGCCTGTTTTGCATCCATACCTTTCATGTACATGAAATCCGCGATCGTTTTAGAGATTACGGAACGCATGAAGTCCTCACCAAAACCGGTTGCGGACACGGCACAGGTCTCGTTGTCCGCATACACACCGGCACCGATG
>Ga0055584_100002423_pt1 | contig 18440 bp, 14 predicted proteins | sample OSDHelmetaG_FD_58716 | JGI IMG/M metagenome (GOLD analysis project Ga0055584, IMG submission 58716) | Pelagic marine sediment microbial communities from the LTER site Helgoland, North Sea, for post-phytoplankton bloom and carbon turnover... | ecosystem: Environmental > Aquatic > Marine >... | reverse complement strand
TCAGCACGCATCCGGTGAGATATCCCCGCTTTGCCATGGGCAACACCACATTCAACCACCGGTCTCGGGGTGACGCACCCAGCGTTGCTGCAGCTTCGAGCACTGATTCGGGCACAGCGCGAAACGCCGCCTGCAGAGGTTGCACCATAAAGGGCAAGGAATAAATGATTGAGGCAATCACCAATCCCGAAAAAGAAAATGTCAGCGAATCACCGGTCAGCTCCACCCACAAGCCCCCGACGACCGACTCGGGATTCAGCATGATCAGCAAATAAAATCCGAGCACCGTGGGCGGTAGCACCAGCGGCATGGCCACCACAGCCTCTACAAAGGAACGGGACGGAGAGGCAGATCGGGCCAACCACCACGCCAGAGGTGATGCAATCGGTACCAGTAGCAGCGTAGTCGTGGCAGCCAGCAGAGCCGTTAGCAAGACTGCTTGAAGATCACCCGGCATCAGTGTTGCTTAACCAACAAGCGATAGCCGTCGCGTTGAATCAGCTCACGAATGGGCGGTGTCTGCATTTGCTGTATCCAATGCTGGGCCGCGACATTCGTCTCTGCGCGCGTCAGCAACACCATCGCCTGATCGACCGGGGCCCGCTCTGCAAACCAAAGCACATCTCCGTCAGCTGCCGCCACCGTGCCCCGCCGCCTACCGGCAATCAGAGATGATCGCGCGATGAAGCCCGCTCTCGCTTGACCCTGGGCGATCATGCCGGCAGCCAGGTTCACGTTGTCGACGCGCACGATGCCCTGAAGCCAATCGGTACCTAGGCCTGCACGCTGAAGTAGCTCCCATGCTACCTCCCCGTAAGGAGCAAACGCCGGATTGGCGACGCAAACCGATCGCGGCTCGAGGGTGGCAAGGGCATCAAGCGCCGGGGTACCGGGCCCATTGGGCCACCAGAGGCCGAGCTCGCCAACGGCATAAATCTGCTCAGAGGCCGCCAACGCCAGTCCCCGATCAACCAACTGCTGGGGTCGTCGACGGTCGGCTGCCATGAAAACATCGAATGGCGCGCCGTTGATGATTTGGTTTGCCAGCTTGCCAGTCGAGCCAACAATTACTTCGTAGCGGTGGGGTGACTTGGCCTCCAGTTGCGCCGCGATTGCCATGGCGGTGTCTCGAAAATTGGCCGCTACCGCAATACGTGCTTCGGCCGCGATCGCACTGCATCCCATGCAAAATAATGTAGCCGAGATCAACCCGCGGACAAGCGCGAACACAGGTGGGCATCGCACCACGTGTGCCAACCCGGCAGCGCTCACGTCAGGCGACACCCAATTCGTCAAGCCGCTGCATCAGGTACTGCCCGGCGGTGTAGCGTGGCGAAAGCACGACTTCGGGTCGAGGGTGCAGGAAGAGCGGTAGCGACATCCGACTGACAGCAGGCTGCTCCATGCCAGGCGTGGCCACACGGTGTGAGGTTGAGGGCAGAAATCCGCCGGTCACCTCCTGCAACATATCACCAATGTTAACGATCAGCTGACCAGGGGAATGCGGCACAGAAACCCACTCGCCACTGCGCAGTTGAAGCTCGAGCCCCGGCCCATCGGCGGCGGGCAACAATGTGAGTAGGTTGATGTCCTCATGAGGGGCAGCCCGCAATAGCGATCGACCGACAGGAACAGGTGGATAGTGCAGAACCCGCAGCATGGACTGCTCACTCCCCCGAATCATGTCTCGCAGCGGCTCTGTTAGCTCTGTGGTCACTGTATCGGGCAAACTTCGTGCAATACAGTTCAATAACTCAGCCCCCAGCTCGACAGCCGCATCAAAGTGGCTTGCCAGATCTGCTTGCAGAGTTTCTGGGCAACGACCCCAAGGATAGAACTGAAAATACTCTTTGTAGTCGCGCTCTTCAAACCCCTTGGCGTGCTCCGCTTCCCGCAGCGAGAAGTAGCCATCCTGCTTCACAGGGTCCATCCTGAAGCTAGCTGCTTTGCCACTAGAAAAAAAAGCCAACCACTCCCCATAAATTCTGGCGACACGTTCGTCATCGAGCGGGTGGTCTATGACAGCCGCAAAACCATATTCATGGAGTGATGCCATGAACTCCGCGTCAAACCCCGGACCGGCGTAAGAGATTTGGGGAAGCGCGATCGGCGTCGACATTGCCACGCGCTCAGCCTGCACCCAAGGCTAGGAAAAATCCCGCCAATGCAGCACTCATCAAGTTAGACAAGCTCGCCGCAATCAGCGCGCGAAAGCCATACCGAGAGATGTCGTCTCGGCGCCCGGGCGCCACCGCACCCAATCCACCCAGCAATATTGCGATAGAGGAGAGATTGGCAAAACCACAAAGCGCGAAAATCACGATCGCCTGGGAGTGGGCCGATAGTTGGCCCGCTACCTCGCTGTAGCTGACATAGGCGACGAACTCATTGAGGATGAACTTCTGTCCAATCAAGCTCCCCGCAAGCTGTGCCTCATCCCATGGAATACCCAACGCCCAGGCCAGCGGCTGCAGTATCCCGCCCAACACCCGCTCGAGCGTGAGTTGCTCGATGCCGATCCAAGAACCGCCAGCTTCCAGCATGCCGTTCACCATGGCAATCAACGCGATGAAGGCCAGCAGCATTGCCCCAATCGCGCCCACCATTTGCAGCCCATTCATGGCGCCAGTGGCCGCCGCGTCGATAAAGTTGATGTATTTCTCGCTGGCTAACTGCTCCCCCTGCTCTGGTTCGGTAGGCGTATCGGTCTCGGGCTCCATGAGCTTTGCCATCAGCAGGCCACCCGGTGCCGCCATAAAACTGGCGGCAAGCAGATATTCCAGCGGGACGCCTAGCGCTACATACCCCGCCATCACTGACCCTGCTATCGAGGCCATGCCACCCACCATCACCGCAAACAGCTCCGAGCGGGTCATGGCCGGAATGTAGGGTCGAGCGACCAGTGGTGCCTCTGCCTGGCCGACGAAGACGTTGGCAGCCGCAGAGAGAGATTCGGTGTGACTGGTTTTAAGGATAGCGCGCAAACCACCGCCCATGATGCGAATCAGCCACTGCATGATCCGAGCGTGATAGAGGACGGCGATCAGGGAACTGAAGAAAATCACCACGGGCAACACGCTAAACGCAAAAATAAAACCCAGAGACTCACTCGGTCCCACCAAACCCCCAAACATGAATTCCATGCCTGCGCGGCTATAGGATAAAAGCACAGAAACGTATTCGGATGCGGCGGCGAGTGCGGCAATGCCCCAATCCGTGAACAACGCAACGAAGCCAATGGTGACCTGAAGTGCGAATGCCAGAGAGACCGTTCTCAGGCGAATAGCAGATCGATTAGAAGACAGCCCTACCGCAACGAACAGGAGAAAAACGACGCCCACTAGGCTGATCATGAGAGTGACCCCAGCTGAAAGCGCTACTGTACCGCGCCGACCCGGTTCTGGACACTGGCCGGCCCACATCTCCCATGGTGAAAATGGTTTGCATTACCGCGCAACCGAGGATCGCAAACAGCGGGCTGCACGCCCGTTGATGAGACAAACTGGAGATCTCAGACCGTTGCGACTGCGGTGAGCGGCCCATCGCCATAGGTCAGACGAGTCGCTCAATCGAGTAAATCATAACCGAGGAGACACAAATTGGAATAAATAATAGATAAAGTTTATTTAAAAACTGCTCAACTGCTCGAAACATCTTGATTGCTCCTGAAAGAGGGCCGAATTAGCCCTGTTTTCGAGGCGCAATCTTACCGAATTTAGGCGGATTATGGGGCCTGAAGCGGTTTTAGAGGCTTGCTTTTGTCTTTAATGGCATGTAAATATTAGATAATATTCTTTATAGTTATGTTTATATGGCTCAAGGGGTTATGTTCGAGCCCAGAAATCCATTTTGCGAACAGTTGAACTCAATCAAATTCGCGCTCAACGCCTGCCAAGCTCGCATATACGACAGCGCCGAAAACCGACACGCCGGCCGCCGTAAGGAACACGGCGTCCCAGCCACCGGACACGTCCTGAATCCATCCCGATACGAACACCGAGGCACTCGACGAGACGGCTGCCAGCGTATTGGTCACGCCCATCAGCAGGCCAGATTGATTGGGCGCAATATCCAGATGATTGGTGGCAAATCCACCAATAGAGAATGCCGTCAGCGCATTACTGAGTGTAATCACGGTGACACTGAGGATGAGCGAGTCGGTCAAGGTGATGGCCATCATGGCCGCGGTGATCCCTACAAACGCGAGGCTTTGCATGACGCGCCGAACTTTGAGTCGGTCGTGCCCTTTGGCAACCAATCGATCGAATAATCGACCCGCCAGTGGCGCCATGATCAGCGACACGATGGTGGGCGCCAGCGCCAAGAATCCGGCCAGCTGCAGATCGGCCCCAAGCTCACGGTTGACGAAAGTGGGGAACCACGACAGCACCAGATACAAAGACCAATTGATGCAAATGTGCGCGATCGCAAGGGCCCATACGGCCCTGGAGCGCAACATGCGACCGACGGTGAGCCGCGGATAGTGAGCATTCGGTAACGAATCAGACTGTGGTGATTCTGCTGGCGTGCGGCCAATCGTCGACTCAGGCTCCTCCCACTGGGTTGGCTTCGCAGGTCGTGATCGAGCCTTAGGCACCCACACGGCGAACCATATAATCCCAAGTACGCCATAAAGGTAGAAGGCACCCTGCCAGGACCAGACACTGATTAGCCAAGGTGTGCAAATCAATGCGATAACGGCACCACCCGAGATACCAGAGTTCATCAACCCGACGGCTGAGGCGCGCCGGTCCGGGTGGACCCAGCGCGAGTAAAGCGAGTAAATCGACGGCCAGGTGACCGCTTCAGCAACGCCCATCAGAAAACGGCACGCCAACAGCATCGTAATACCCAGTGCCGCCGACGCCGGCGTGAGCAACGTAAACAGTGACCAGAACAAAACTCCCAGCCCGAGCACCCATTTCCCGCCAAAGCGGTCCGACAAATATCCCGCGGGAATCTGCAGGGTCACGTAGCCGAGAAAAAAGGCGGACATGACCGCGCCCTGCACCGTCGGTGACCAACCGTTATCTTCCGCCATCGGGATAATGGCAATGGAGATCGCAATCCGATCGATCATGCAGATGTACACCGCAAGGACGGTCATGAATACCAGCCAGCGTGAGCCCGAAGGGGACACGGCTCCGTTGCTAACGTTCAACATTGAGGTTCACCATCACGGCAAGTCGGCGCGCTACTGTAGAGCAAGCGACTGCCCACGACACGCTTTTTGTAGCGCCGACTCGCGCGGGGCGCCTGACAAGCGGGCCGTCACACCTGCGCGCAACATAAAGGCAATTCATGCCAGCCGGATCATCGGCGAGCAGCGCGATTAAGCGCTGCGACAAGCGTGAGTGACGCACAAAAAAGGCGCCCTCGGGCGCCTTTTACAACCCGTTATGGGTCAGAAACGATAATTAAACCCAAAGCGAATCTCCCACAAAGACGCATCGCCGATGCGCGACTCCGCACGCCCATCATTAATGTCATCCTGCGTCACGCCGTAGGGGAAGTTCGCCTTGTACATCACACCCCAGTCGTCGTTGAGCAGGTTGGTCAGATTATCAATGACCACATAGGCACTGCCGCGGTGGGACTCCCCAAAGCCAGGAAATTCTTGGCTGATACGCATGTCGACCTTGCGCCACCAGCTACCGTTGTTGTCGTTTCGCGTGCCAGGCTCCTCAAGCACGTGCTCAATAAAGTCGAGGTAAGGTGTAAAGCCGTAGGCGCCAATGGTCCCGTCAGCCCCTCCCAGCACAGTACTGTAGGGCACGCCCGAGCTAGCCTGGCCATAGATCGAGAACCGAGTACGGTACTCGCCAAACCAGTTCGCGGTGTAATTGAAGACGCCGGTAAAGCGGTGCTCAATATTGTAGTTTGAGGTCGATAATACCTCTTCCTCAGGGTCGTAGAAGGTGCGGTTCACGTAATTAGAGAAGGCAACCGATGAGGTCATCGGGTTTACATCTTTCGCGTCTGTCCAAGCGTAGCCGACTCGAATGTCCCAGCCATTGTCGTAGGTCTTGAACAGGCTGAAAGCCAGCGATTCGGATTCGTTGCCCTTCGAGCTATTGGTCAGCACAAACGTAGGCAGGCGCGCCGAATCGTACACGGGGTAACCCATGTCGTTGTACTCACCCGTGAAATCGAGATCGCCATGCTTGTAGATCGCAGTGTCATCCCCGCGAGTGATCAGCGCATCAGCCGTCAACACATAACCATCACCGAACTCCCAGGTCATGCCCAGTGAGTACTTCCATTCGGTCGGCGCTTCAAAATCGGGATCCAAGTAGACGATCTCAAAGTTGCTGCCATCGCCCGCCGCCACCTGCTCTGCCTGCTGGCGAGGGACACCCCAGCCCGGGCCGCAGGTCGGTGCCGTGGATTCGCAGTTCACCCACTCCTGAGCGAAAAGATCTACGCCGCGGATTTGGGTTTGAACCGCTGTCGTGTTGGTATTAGAGAACACATTGGAATACCACACATTCGGATTTCCGCCAGAGAACAAGCCAATACCGCCACGGACTGTAATCGTATCGGTCGCGTCCCAGGTGAAACCGAAGCGCGGCAGCACCAAATCAAGGCCATCTAAAGAGGCGTTGTTCGGAAAACCATAATCCGCGACAAAATCGGGGTTGACGTTAGGCCGATCACTGGACTCATACCAGTCGTAGCGCAGACCAATCGTGAGTTCCAGTCGATCAGTCACCTGCCATTGATCCTGAATATAGGCGGAGTTCACCGAGTAGCCCCAATCAACAGCAGCATCCTCTTCTACGTTGCTGATCGCATTACCGTAGTAGATCCGCGCAGCCTGACCTGCCGCGAAATTCTCGATGCCATCAAAGCGGATTTCCGTATCTACGTGCTGATAGAACAGGTTATACATCTGCAGGTCTTCACGCTCAAAGCCACCAGTAATCGTGTGGTTACCCAGCATGTAGGTACCGCGAATCACAATCTGCTCGACCTCCCAGTCAAGAGCGTTTGCCTGGCGGCTGTCGTCCTGCCCGAGGTAAACGTCTACCTCATCGAGCTCAACCCGGAATTCGGCAAAATCCTTGCCGGCAACCGCCTGCTGCAAGAAATCGACGTCGCTAAAGGAGTACCGGATCTCGGTGGAGAAACGATCGTTCCAATCGGCATACCAGTTGAGGTTATAGGTCGTCAGCTCGGCGCCGCGCTTGTAAAAGTGCTTATCAAATTCGAACTCATCCAGATCGCCATCTGATGGCGAGAAGTTGAAGGAGTCGTTGTACATGTAAGTCGCTGACAAGCGGTGTGCGTCGTTGATATACCAGTCCGCTTTAAGCAGATATTTTTCATCCTCGAAGTCGAAGGCTTCAGAAGCGGTGCGGCCCGGCTCGAAGCCGTACACCTCCCGAGAAATGCGCGCGATTTCGTCCAGCTCCGCCTGCGTCACCGGGACCTCGTTCACAGCACCCGTGCCAATAGCGCCGCGGTTGTTCAGATCCGCGCCGTCATACTTCTCATAGGCACCGTAGAAAAACAGTTTGTCGGGGATGATCGCACCACCCAACTCGATACCCCACCGAGTCTCATCGTAGTCCTGAGATTCGATACTGTCGCCTTCGAGCTTGTCACCGCGCAACGCGTCACTGCCATAGTCGAAGAAAACTGACCCAAAGAATTCATTGCTTCCAGTTTTTGTTACCGCATTGATGTTACAGGCAGAGAATCCACCGTAGACCACGTCCATCGGCGCCAGCTCAACGGCGACGCTGGAAATAGCATCAAAAGGGAATGGCATGCGCTGAGTGGGATACCCGTTGCTATTGAGGCCAAAGCCGTCGTTCAACCGCACGCCATCAACGGTCAGACTGTTGTAACGCGGGTTGGCGCCATTACATTGCACCGCGTCCACATCGCCGCGGGATTGATCAACATAAAGTCTTGGGTCCTGCTGAATAATGTCGTTGATATTGCGATTAATTGATGGCGAGTCCTGAAGCGCTGCCAGGTCAAATACCGCGTTGGGGCCCACAGCAGTATCAACGGCGACGCGGCTACCCAGTACAATCACCTCTTCCTCGGCATCGAGGCGGTAGTTGATCACCTCGGACTGACCGACGGCCAGCGACAGGTCTGCTGTGGAGGCCTTTTGCCAACCGTTGGCGTCGACCACGATGTCGTAGGCCACACCGGCCGGCAGCCCGCGCACAGAGTAATAGCCGCCTTCGTCAGTGGTGACGGTTTTACTCACGCCGGTGGCATTACTGGTCACGATCACCGTGGCACCGGCAAGTGCCTCGCCACTGCTGGTGCTGACTGCACCGCGAACCGTCGCAGAAGTTTCTTGTGCGTAGACGCCGGGAACAGCGGTCGCCAAGCCCACCAGAGTGGCGCCGGCAACCGCCTTCGAGAGCGCGCGGCTCGCAAAAATGGATGCAAGAGGATATTTCATAACGAGTCTCCTGGGAAAAAGAAGCACGTGAGAGGACCAGCGAACCGCGCCTGATTCCCACTCACAGTCGTAGTGTGAGGTCTACCTGTGACAGCTTGGTGACGGCAAACAATATAGGCAAAATTATCAGGCTTGTCAGTCCAGATTTGCAAGTTGGTCCTTACTAAAAGCGCGCAGCCCCGAGGTATCCCCCGAACGCACCACCTTTGGCCAGTCCGGATTGGCGATGAGTGCACGGCCCACAGCCACCAGATCAAACTCACCCCGGTCCATCATTTCAAGCAATCTATCGATGGAGGCCGGCTCACTGACCGCACCTTCTCCTTCAGTGGGTTGCAGAATAAAATCTTGGTCGAGGCTGACACTACCCACCGTGATCGTCGGCATGCCCGTGATTTTCTTTACCCAGCCTGCCAAATTGAGATCGGAATCCTCAAATTCCGGCTCCCAGAAACGTCGCTGGCTGCAGTGGAACGCATCAACGCCCGCATCGATTAGCGGCTGCAGAAACGCCTCCAGGAGTTGTGGTGTGGGAGCCAGGCGAGCGGTGAAGTCCTGCTGCTTCCATTGAGACCAGCGCAAAATAATGGGGAAATCAGGCCCAACCTCTGCCCGGCAAGCCTCGATAATTTCGATGGCAAAACGACCGCGTGCAGCCATCGACCCACCATAACCGTCAGTGCGCTGATTGGTGCCCTCCCAGAAAAACTGATCAACCAGATAGCCATGCGCCCCATGAACCTCGACCGCGTCGAAACCCAGACGCTGGGCATCGCGGGCACCCTCGGCAAAAGCGCGCACGACATCGTCGATATCCTGCTGGGTCATGACGTGTCGGCGGACCTTACCGGGAATGTTCATTCCCGAGGGGGTATAGCCGTCGACATCACCCTCCGGCATCGTGCCCAGCTTGCGCATACCGCCGCAGTGCCATAACTGGGGCGCAATTTTGCCGCCCTCAGCGTGGACAGCATCAACAATTTTTTTCCAGCCCGCGAGTCGCTCCTCACCATGAAAGTACGGCACGTTATCGTAACCATTGGCCGCGATGTGATTCGGACAAGTGCCCTCGGTAATAATCAGCCCCACACCGCCGGCCGCACGGCGGCGGTAGTAATCCACCGAGGCATCTGTCGGAATGTTGTCGGGGGAATGGTTGCGCGTCATTGGCGCCATCACCACGCGATTGTCGATATCCATGGAGTTGATAGAGAACGGGTTGAACAGGCTATCTATTGCGGACACGGGCTACCTCAGTACAGGTTGAAATCGATTCAGGGCGCGGCACGCATTATTACGGTGCCATCGACCGCCCACTGGAGGGCGGCAGACTACCGCAAAACCCCTGCCAGCGCCCTCCCCTCATTGTTCATTCGCCTCCGTAAATGAAGGTTGACTCAGTCTGGATAGCCGGCAGGGTGTCGTTGGTGCCAGCGCCAGGCACTGGCAATAATCTGCTCTAGATCCGGAAACCGTGGCTCCCAGCCAAGCTCCTGTCGAATCTGCGCGCTCGATGCGACCAATCGGGCCGGGTCCCCAGCTCGGCGGGCTCCAACTTGCTCAGGTATGGGTGCTCCCGTCACTGCTCTGGCAGCATCAATCACCTGCCGCACGCTGAACCCTTCTCCGTTGCCCAAATTGTAAATGCGATTACCCTGCGCCAGCGCTTCTAGTGTCAGCAGGTGAGCCTCTGCCAGATCCAGCACATGGATATAGTCTCGAATGCAGGTGCCGTCAGGCGTGTCGTAATCGTTCCCAAATACGGTGATCTGCTCCCGCTGACCCGCTGCCACCTGCAAGACCAGTGGAATCAAATGGGTCTCGGGATTGTGATGCTCCCCCCGCTCCTCGCTGGCGCCCGCGGCATTGAAATACCGCAGGCTCGCATAGCGAATCCCTTTGGTTTCAGCAGCCCAGTGCAGGGCGCGCTCAAGTGTCCACTTGGACTCTCCATACGGGCTACCAGGCGCTATGGGTGATGTCTCATCGATAACCAGTCCAGTCGGCTTGCCAAACAAATTGGCGGTGGATGACAAAATGAAACGATCAACGCCACCCTCTACACAGGCGGCCAGCAGATTGAGGCCATTCACCACGTTGTCCCGCAGATAGGTAAAAGGCTGTTCCATCGATTCACCCACCAGCGAGCGCGCCGCAAAGTGCATGACGGCATCGGGTTGGTGAGTCGCGATGGCACTGTGGATCGCCTCAGCAGATGACAGGTCTCCCTCTACCCACGTGGCTGCGGGAGGCACTGCTGCCCGATGACCCTGAGAGAGGTTGTCAAACACCACCACTTCATAGCCGCGTGACAGCAGTACCTCGCTTGTCACACTGCCGATATAACCTGCTCCCCCTGTTACCAATACTTTCATCGCACTCCCTTTCCCAGATTCCGCAAGGGCATCCAGCTCATCGGCCTCGATCCGCGGTCGCAAGAGCCTCTCTGAGCCTTGCCGCCGCCGCTTCGGGGGTTAGATCTCGCTGGGCCTCGCTCAGCATTTCGTACCCCACCATATGTTTGCGCACACTCGCAGAGCGCAGCAAGGGCGGGTAAAAGTGCGCGTGAAGCTGCCAGTGGGGTGCTGTGGATGTGCCCGGGGCACCGTGCCATCCCATGGTGTAGGGACAACTCGCATCAAAGAGCGTGTCGTATCCGAGGAGCAGGCGTCTCAATACCTGCGCCAGTGAAACTTGTTCTGCCTCGACCAAGGTATCGAGGTGCTCGACCTGTCGCCGGGGTATCAACAGCGTTTCAAATGGCCACACCGCCCAATAGGGCACGACCACCGTCCAATGCTCAGTAACCATGACCGTGCGCTCTGCCATGGCCTCCTCCTCTAGCCGGTATGCCTCGAGCAGAGTGGTCTGGTGGGCATCAAACCAGGCCTGTTGTTGCGCCGCCTCCTTCGCCGCCTCATTAGGAAGGGTGTCCACCGCCCAGATCTGGCCATGAGGATGCGAATTGGAGCACCCCATCATCGCGCCCCGATTCTCAAATACCTGCACCCAATGGTGCGCTTGTCTCAAGTCACCGACTTCAGCAGACCAGAGTCGAACCACCGCGAGTGCCTCCGCCTCTGTCATGATGGCCAGGGTTTTTTGGTGCTCGGGGTGATAACACAGCACACGGCATCGTCCTGAAGTGGGTTCCGACTGGAACAAACCGCCGTGTTCAGGCTCGTCCGCCGGTGATCCGGAGGACAGTATCGGACCAGACTCACCTGCTGCCTGGAACGCCGGGAAGTCATTGTCGAACGCCCAGGGCCCTGTGTACGCGGCATTCCTCTCGCCATTCGCCCGTGAATTACCCGGACAGAGGTAACACTCAGGATCGTAGATCATTCCAGAATCGACGGGCACCGGGTTGGTTTCGCCCTGCCAAGGACGTTCGGTACGATGAGGTGAGACCGTTACCCAATCACCGGTCAGCGCATTGCGGCGGCGATGAGATAGCTGAGCGTTACTATCGATCATAGGGCTGCAGAAATTTCCCGGGCGCCGGCCTCAGCCAGTGCTCGATAGCAGCTCGGTGCAAAACCCATGTGCTCAGTGTACCGGCGCGAGACTGTGTCAGCCACGGCTTCCAGTCGAGCCTCATCGACCAAAACGACAACACACCCTCCAAATCCGCCTCCCGTCATTCTCGCCCCGTAAACGCCTTGCTCAGCCAACGCATAGTCCACCAGGACATCAAGTTCGCGACAGGATACCTCGTAGTCATCTCTCAAAGAGCAATGACTTGCAGTCATCAAGGCACCCAACTCGTGCCATTGAGACCCCTCGATTGCAGCCGCAGCCCGCGTCACTCGATCATTTTCGGTCACGACATGACGGGCCCGGCGAAGCAGCACGGGGTCGGTGCACAACCGACTTAACCCATTGAGCTCCACCTCGCGCAGTGTCTCAGCGCCCAACAGCTCACTGGCCCGCTGACAATCGGCGCGTCGCTGGGCATAGGCGCCCTCTGCGAGTGAGTGGGCCACACCGGAGTGCATCACCAAGAGTGCAACAACTTGCTGCTCGAAAGGGATAGATCGTGTCGTCTGATCTGCGCAGTCCAAAAGAAGAGCATGTCCCGACTGCGCTAACTCGACGACGGTCTGATCCATTACACCGCACGGAACGCCAGCCGTCTCGCGTTCCGCCCGAACGCTGGCAAGAATCCGATCAGCCGGCGTCAGGGAGTGTTCGGTTACCGCCTCCAGCAGATGTGCCACTGCCAACTCGAGCGCGGCACTGCTGGACAGTCCACCTCCGGGAGGGACACTTGAAGCAATCACTATGTCGAGCGCTGGGCACTGGACACCCCGCTCAGCATACTGCCTCAGGACTCCCTGCACATACCGCATCCAGATCGCGCGATGCGGGGATTCGAGTGCATCGAGCGACAGCATATCGTCCACTCCAAGGGCCAGGCTGCGCACCCTGATTTGCCCTGCGCGACAACCCGGTGCCGCGACGACTGCGGTGTAGCGATCGATCGCCATGGGCAGCACCCAGCCCGCGTTGTAATCGGTGTGTTCTCCGATCAGGTTAACCCGCCCCGGCGCTGCTGCCTGCCAGCGAACAGTTTGCCCTGATAGCACTGCCAAGGCGTCGGATGCCGCGCCAAATAACGACGCCAAGGAAGGGTTCGATTCAATCATGCCGGGGACAGTTATCAGTCAAAAACAGTGCAACAGAACCCCGCAGTGAAGCTGGGCACTATCGAGTCACGGCCGATCCGTGATTTCCGGGTCAGCGTACACCAGAACATCACTTGCTGCGTGAGCAACCATGCGTCAACTCCATTGGTTTCAGACAGATCTTCGCCTGGCAGATAACCCCGCGTTAGCCAGCGCAACAGGCGCGACGAACCTGCTGTGCGTGTATCTCATGCCCAAGCCGCGGCCCTGGTGCAATCTGACAGGTATCGGCCCACAGCGAGATCGCTTTCTGCGCGAGTCCCTTCAGGAGCTGAGAGGCCAGTTACAGGCTTTGGGCCAGGACCTGATGGTTCTCGAGGGCTCCCCCGAGCTGGTCCTACCCAATATTGTCGATCGTTTTAGCATTGATCATGTCACCACCCATTTCACACCGGGCTGGCACGAGGCGCAGGCCATTGCCTTTCTGGAGCAAAAGCTCCCCGCGACGCTCAGGGTGTTTCGCGGCAACCGCCTGTTTGACGCCGAGCAGTTTCCCTTTGTCATCGAAAATCTGCCGGATACTTTTTCGCCGTTTCGGCGCAAGGTAGAGAAGCTGAACGTCAGTAGCCCGCTGCCCGCGCCCGGCTCACTGCCACCACCGCCCTCAGCGCAATTTGACGCGATACCCCGATCAGCCGTCTCACCCCACCCGGGGTTGCCGCTTCCTGGCGGCACCGCATCAGGATTGAGACGCCTCGATCAGTTCCTGTTTCAAACCCATGCGATCACCGACTACAAACAAACCCGCAACGATCTCGATGGCCTTGGGGGCTCCAGTACGCTTTCTCCCTGGCTGGCCAACGGCGCGCTTTCAGCCCGCATGGTTGCCCACGCCATTTTTCGTTACGAGCGAGAACATCTCGCCAACGAGTCCACGTACTGGCTTTACTTCGAATTGCTGTGGCGGGAGTTTTTCCACTGGCGTGCCGTGATCGACGGCAAATCCCTGTTTCGTCAGAGCGGCCGATCAGGGCGACGGCTGCTGACGACCTTCGAGCCTCGCCAATTCGCGCGCTGGTGCGCCGGAGATACCAATTACCCGCTGGTCAATGCCCTCATGCGGCAACTGACCGCCACCGGCTGGATGAGCAATCGTGGGCGGCAGATCGCCGCCTCCTGCCTGATTAATGAACTCGGGCTAGACTGGCGATACGGTGCCGCCTTTTTTGAGCAGCAGCTCATCGACTATGACGTGGGCAGCAACTACGGTAACTGGCAATACATTGCGGGAGTGGGCTCTGATCCTCGAGGCGGTCGGCACTTCAGCCTGACAAAGCAGGCTGCGCAATACGACCCTGATGAAACGTTCACGCACAAGTGGGAAGGGTTTCGCACGCCCCAGCCAGAACACGTGGTTGATGGTGCAGACTGGCCCATCACCGGACAGCACTGATGGCGCACCGAAAGAAATCTGACCTGCCCACAAAGATATGCCCGGTGTGCGAGCGTCCCTTCAGCTGGCGCGCGCGCTGGAAGCATCAGTGGGACCAGATTGTTTACTGCTCAAAACGGTGCGGCGGTCAACGCGGACGCAAGCGTGAGTCTGCGACACCCCAAGGTAGCGCCTAGAGCGTCTCAATCCGCGCCAAGGTGTGGTCCGCCCACTTCAGCACCGCTTCACGATCGTCATCCGTGCGCTTTCTCCAACCGCCCAGTATCAGCCCCATACGAGGGTTCTGAGTCAGGAGTGCTTTATGGCGATCAATGAAGTGCCAATAGAGACTGTTATAAGGGCAGGCATCCTCCCCTGTGACACGTTTGGGGTCGTAGCGACAGGTTTTGCAATGATTGCCCTGCTTCTGGATGTATTTGCCGCTAGCAGCATAAGGTTTTGACGCCATGATGCCGCCATCGGCGAACAAGGCCATCCCCAATGTGTTGGGCAGCTCCACCCACTCGTAGGCATCAAGGTAGACGCCCAGATACCAGTCGCAGACCTCGGACACACTGAGTCCCGCAATCAGCGCGAAGTTGCCTATCACCATGAGCCGTTGGATATGGTGGGCGTAGCCGAGCTCTAGGGACTGCCGCAACGCTTGGGACAAACAGCGCATCTCCGTGTCGCCCGTCCAGAACCATTCCGGCAACGGCCTGACCGCCGACAGGGCGTTCCGCTCTCGGTAGTCGGGCATATGGTGCCAATACAGGCCACGGACATACTCGCGCCAGCCCAATACCTGACGGATAAAACCTTCCGCCGCAGACAGTGAACAATGGCCCCGCCGGTAAGCTGACTCCACCTGCTCACACACTGCTAATGGCTCCAGCAACCCACAGTTGAGATACATCGAGATCAAACCATGGAACAGCCATGGCGACTCCTCTGCCAACGCGTCCTGATAGGTCCCAAAAGCGGGCAGCGCATGCTCACAAAACCAGTCAAGCTCGCTTTGTGCCGCCTCGTGGGTCACAGCCCAGCGAAAGGTCGACAAGTCTCCGGGATGGTCAGGAAAATGCGCCGCGACACATTCGATGACTTCTCGGGTAACTTCATCGAGCGCGGGCTGCGGTCGCGCCGGGATATCGCACTGGCTTCGCCAGCCGGTTCGGTTCTCCGCATCGTAATTCCACTTGCCGCCCTCGGGCTGAGCAGCATCCATGAGCAAGCTATAGCGCTTGCGCATGTCGCGATAAAAATACTCCATGCGCAGTTGCTTTCGCCCAGACGCCCAATCTGAGAAGTCCCGCCTCGAAGAGAGAAACCGGCTGTCTTCCAGAATCTCCACCGGGACGCCCAAGACGTCTGACCAACCCTGCATCTGCTCTAATAATCGATACTCACCGGGCTCGCAGATCAGCAAGCGCTGATATGGGCACTGCGCCAGCGCGCGCTCACAGGCCGCAAGCAAAGACGGGAGCCCTTCCTCAAAACGGGCGTATTCGACCTGGTAGCCCCGCTCACCCAGAGCCTGTGCAAAGTGGCGCATGGCGCTAAACAGGAGCGCAATTTTATGGCGGTTGTGGCGGACGTAGGTGGCCTCCTCGCGCACCTCGGCGAGAATCACGACGGTCGCCTCTGGGACGGCTTGTTGCAGTGCAGGATGGCGCCAACTCAATTGGTCAGCCAGCACTAAGATGGCGGTGTCTCGACTCATAAATGAGATACGGCCGCCAACCGGGTGCAGACCGGTTGCCCAGCTGTTTGAAACCGGACAGACTGCGAACAGCCACCATATTGCTTCCTAGAGGAATCCGTTCCATGACATGGCTGAAAGGCTTACTCACCGTCGTGTCGCTCCTGTCCTGCGCACTGGTCGCGGCGTTTTTCCTGTTGGGACCTCAATGGGTAGACCGCAATGCCAATCAGGTGCTCGGCGACCGTGGACGAGCACCCACTCCCAAGACACGCGCGTTGCACGAGCAGCTGATCGTGGGGGATTTGCACGCCGACTCGGCGCTATGGGGCAAGGAGCTGCTGAGCCGCAATGATTGGGGGCAAGTCGATCTGCCGCGTCTGGTCGAGGGCGGTGCCGCGCTACAGATGTTCACCACAGTGACCAAATCACCAAAAGGCCAGAACTACGAACAAAATGCCAGCGACACCGCCGACAACATCACCTTGTTAGCGCTGGCACAACGTTGGCCTGTAGCGGCCTATAACAGTCTCTTTGCGAGGGCGATGGTGCAAGCTGGCCGCGTGCAAGCGGCGGCCGAGCATAGTCCGCAACTGACGCTGATCACCACTCAGGCCGAGCTCAGGGAACTGCTGGCCCGACGCAGCCGCGGTGACAGTATTGTTGGCGCCCTGCTCGGCACAGAGGGGTCTCACGCTCTCGATGGCAGACTGGATAACATCGGCAGTCTATTTGCTGCGGGCTTCCGCATGATGGGCCTGCATCACTTTTTCGATAACCGTCTGGGAGGCTCGTTACACGGCGAATCGCAAGCCGGATTAACGCCTTTTGGGGAGCAGGCCGTCCGCGCCATGCAGGACAAGGGGATCATGATTGATGTCGCTCACAGCAGCGAGGCCACCGTTAGGGATACGCTGCGGGTCACAGGTGGTGATGCGTTGATTGTCAGCCACACAGGCTTCAACGGGCATTGCCCAAGCCCACGCAATATCAGCGACGAGACCATGGCCCTGATTACCGAAGCAGGGGGGTTGATCGGCGTCGGGTTCTGGGCTGACGTGACCTGTGGTGAGGGCATCGATGCAATTGCCAGTGCCATTCGATACGGCGTCGAGCGATTCGGTGTCGACCATATCGCACTGGGATCAGACTGGGACGGCTCGGTCACGACACCGATTGATGCCTCTCAACTGCCCTATTTGACTCAGGCACTGTTGGACGCCGAATTGACTCAGACTGAAGTGCGGGCCGTCATGGGCGGCAATATGGCGCGCTTTTTCGCGCAACACCTGCCCCCCAACTGACTCCCTGTGGTTGCCGCAGCATCCGTCGGGGTCAGTGCTAGCGCAGCGCCTAACTGTCTAAAAGCAAAGACGCCAGTCGCTTGCGATGGTGAATCGCGCCGCCATACATTTGCTGTGCCCACTGGGCACGGCGAATAAACAGCGTGGAATCACATTCCCAGGTAAAACCAAAGCCGCCGTGGAACTGCACCGAGCGGTCGCCGGCAAATACCATGACGTTGTCAGCGGCTACCTTGGCCATGCGACAGGCAATTTCGGCGTCTTTGTCGAGCGACCCATCCGCCACCACAGTGGCACCGTGGTACACAAAAGAGCGCGCATTCTCCATGCCGACATAAATATCGACCGTAGGGTGCTTGAGCGCCTGATAGGACCCAATCAACTTACCGAACTGTTTACGCGTCTTCAGATATTCGGTGATGCTGTTCAGACATTTTCCGGCCGCCCCGGTGGTCTCGGCGGCCGTTAGCAATGCCCCCAGCAATAGGGTATCCCTTAGCGCAGGCGCTACGGTATCGCCGCGGACGACCTGAGCAGGTGACACACCTGTGAAGTCGACGTTGGCAGCGCGCTTGGTCAGGTCTATCAATACATTCTCTGACAGCGCCCCATCATCAATATCGCTGCGCTCTACCAGTGCTAATACCGGCTCCCCGTTGTCGCTGGCCAATACGACAAAGCAGTCGGCCACCCCGGCATCCGCAACAAAACTTTTGCTGCCCGAGAGCTTACCGTCTGCGCTTAGCGTCACACCCAAATTGGCAGCTCCCCAGTCGCCGTGATCCAAATACGCAACGGTGCCGACTGAACCGGCGCACAGCCTGCCCAGCCAATCCGCTGCTGATTCACCCGCGGCGCGCCATACCAACTGACCCGCTAGTGTGGAGCTGAGCAGTGGTGTGCCCAGCAAACCCCCGCCCAGCGCCTCGAATACGGGCACCGCCGA
>Ga0055584_100002420_pt1 | contig 18450 bp, 10 predicted proteins | sample OSDHelmetaG_FD_58716 | JGI IMG/M metagenome (GOLD analysis project Ga0055584, IMG submission 58716) | Pelagic marine sediment microbial communities from the LTER site Helgoland, North Sea, for post-phytoplankton bloom and carbon turnover... | ecosystem: Environmental > Aquatic > Marine >... | reverse complement strand
TCAATGGCGACGGTGGAGCTGATGTTATCAATGGCCTTTGGGGCAATGACAGCATTGCAGGCGGCGCCGGCGAAGACAGGTTAATGGGTCACGACGGTGATGATTTCATTGATGGTGGCGATGACGGCGATGTGATTGATGGTGGCAGAGGCGACGACGAGCTGACCGGAGGCGCCGGCCGCGATATTCACGTCTTCAATTCCGGCGACGGCAACGACCAGATCACCGACTTCGAGGTCGATGAAGACCGTCTCAACCTGCTCGCTATCAGCGATATCAGTGATTTCAGCGACCTGATGGCCAACCATGCCAGCGATGATGGCGTGGGCAACGTGCTCATCTCATATGGATCGGACTCCATCCGCCTTCTTGGCGTGACGACCGGCGACCTCACAGAAGCCAACTTTTTCGCCGTTCATGAAACCCTGACTGGTGGCCCCGGCAACGACACGATCGACGGCAGGGACGGCAACGACCTGATCGACGGCCTGGGCGGTGATGATACACTCTATGGTGGCCGCGGGAGTGACACCTTACGCGGCGGTGACGGCAATGATCGCTTGGATGGTGGCGCGGGCAACGACATCTTCGATGGCGGGAGCGGCAGCGATATCTTTGTCGTTTCGGGCGGCGGTGACGACACGGTCAGCGGTTTCACCATTGGTACTGACAAGCTGGACATCGGTCCGGCGGGAGAAATCATCTCGTTTGTCGACCTGATTGCCAACCACGCAGCGAATGACGGTCTGGGCAACGTGCTTCTTGATCTTGATGGTGGCTCAGCCCTGCTTGTCGGGGTTGAGATTGCTGACCTATCCGCCGGCGATTTCCTTCAGGACGGTGATCCCATCCCTGCCGTGAGCCCACCCAACACGATTACAGGAACCACCGGAGATGACACACTTTCAGGTGATGTACTCGGCGATGTGATTCTGGGTCTTGGCGGCAATGACATCCTGGCCGGCAACGGCGGTGATGACACCATCCAGGGCGGCGCAGATGATGACGTCCTGGCCGGCGGTCCTGGGAACGACACGCTTGATGGCGGCAGCGGCGACGACGCGCTCCTCGGCAGAGACGGTGATGACGTGCTGCTGGGGCAAGCTGGTGAAGACTTGCTGAACGGTGGTACCGGGCACGACTTACTCCGCGGCGGCGAGGGTAATGATTATCTGTTGGGAGGGGCAGGCAACGACACCCTTTCTGGAGGTGCCGATGGTGACATTTTCGTGCTGGGCGACGGCAACGACACGATCACGGACTTCACCGCCGGCACCGACAAAATCGATATCACGAGCATCCCGGGTATTAAGGGCTTCAGCGACTTCATAGCCGATTTCGCCAGCGACGATGGCAACGGCAATATGACATTGGATCTGGGCGCTCACAGCACGCACCTGACCGCTGTCGAAATCGCCGACCTCTCTCACAACGATTTTCTGTATCATGGCGCCCCCCTCAGTGAAGACTCCCTGTTTGACAGTACCGTCTCGGGCACCTCGGCAAGCGAGACCCTTACGGGTACGGCCGACGCAGACCTTATTGAGGGCCTGGCCGGTGCCGATCTTCTGCAGGGCCTTGCAGGCGATGAACTTCTAGCGGGCGGAGCCGATGACGATCGTCACTATGGCAGCCAAGGCAACGACACAGTTCAGGGCGGAACCGGCAACGACATGCTCTCGGGTGGTGCTGGCGACGACCTCCTCTCCGGCGGTGATGGAGACGACCGCCTGCGCATCGGGTTGGGTGCGGACAGTTTGTCGGGTGGGGAGGGTAACGACACGTTCGAGGTCGACATACTTGTTACCAACGGTGTCAATTCTCTCGATGGCGGGGCGGGCTTCGATACGCTTCACATCGACGGTACGAACGGCGGGGGCACGGTCACCATAGCTGGAACCACCATCACCTCGCCCGGCACCACCATCACAACCCAGGGCCTGGAACAGATCGTTTTCGACGGTGGCGACGGAAACGGCACTATCGTTGATGACGTTGTCGATGCCACAGCAAGCGACTTTGCCGTCACTCTGGTCGGTGGGCGCGGATCCAACATTCTGTCTGGCGGCAGCGGCAACGATTCGATCACGACCCACGGGGATGGAAACAGCCTGTCGGGCGGTGGCGGCGACGACTATCTCGCCCTCATCAACAGGTACGGCAGAGACAATTATCTTTCCGGCGGCAACGGTAACGACACCCTGATCGGAGGGAGCAACGGCGATACCATGCTGGGCGGCGCTGGTGACGACACGATCATCAGTGGTGGTGGGGCCAACGATGAGATCAGCGGCGGCAGCGGCGACGACGTCCTCGTTATCGGCGCTTCGCGCAGCACGATGTCAGGCGGTGAAGGCAGCGACGTCTTTGCCTTGTACAGAGACCAGTCTTCCTCGCTGGTCGACGCTACCATCACCGATTTCAATGCGGGCGTGGACGTCCTCAACGTTGGAGGCGCACGTGATATCACGAGCTTTGCGGACTTCTTTGCCGGTCATGCGGCCAATGACGGAAACGGGAACCTCGTCATCACGTTTAATCCCGGAACCTTCGGATTAGACACCGTCACATTGCCCGGCGTTTCAAGGGAAGATCTGGGCGCGGGCAATCTCGACTTTTCCCTCCTTGACGCGCTGCCCATAGCTTTCGGAACTGCGGGGGATGATGTCTTGGCTGGTGGCGAAGGGGCCAACACACTGCATGGCCTTGACGGCGACGACACCTTGTTGGGCAACAGCGGCGACGATTCACTGGTTGGCGGCAACGACGATGACCTCCTCAACGGAGGCGCGGGCCAGGACCGTCTGGACGGCGGCAGCAACAACGACACGGTTATCGGCGGTGCGGGCGATGATTTTCTCATCGGTAATAACGGCGATGACACCCTCGATGGCGGTGCCGGCAACGACATTTTGAGGGCAGGTGGCCATTCGGACACCCTTCTTGGTGGTGAAGGAGACGACCATCTGTTTGGCTTAGGCGCCAATGACACGCTCATCGGCGGCAATGGCAACGACACGCTTGCGGGCGGAAACGGCGACGACGTCATGACGGGCGGCGCTGGCAACGACCTGTTTGCTATCGGCGCCAATGACGGTGACGATACGATCACCGATTTCACGCCGGGCACTGATGTTCTCGATCTTGGCATGGTTAGCGAAATCACCAGCTTTGCCGACCTCATTGCCAGCCATGCCGTCAATGACGGCTCCGGCAATCTGACCATCACCTATGGTGCCAACACTGTTTTTCTCCAAGGCGTGGCGATCGGCGATCTTTCGGCGAGCGACATTTCCACCATTCCACTCGCCGACGTCACAATTTCTGGCTCCAACACCCGCGAGACGCTGATCGGCGGGCAGGGCGACGATCGTATTAGTGGAGGTGGCGGTAACGTCGGGGGTGACAACCTGTTCGGCGGGGGTGGCGATGACACAATCTTCGGTGGCGGGACGGGCCAGTTCTACATTTCAGCCGGCAACACCATTCACGGTGAGGACGGCAACGACTATCTCAGTGGCGCTGGGGGCAATGACAGTCTGTTTGGTGGCAACGGCGATGACGTAATCTGGAGCTCTGGCGGAGACAATCTCGTTTACGGAGGTTCCGGTGTCGACACCGTGACATCATCGCGTGGTCACGACACCATCTTCGGCGGCGATGGCGATGACTTCCTGAGTTCGGTTGACGGACATGACAGCATGTCCGGGGGAGCCGGTGATGATTCGATTTTCTCCGGCTCCAACAACGACATGGTTTCCGGTGGGGCAGGCGATGATGTTCTGGAAGGCGGCAATCACGACGATGTTTTCATTTTTGGCGATGGCGACGGGGACGATGTGATTGTCGATTTCGGATATGGCAGCGATCGGCTGGATCTTCGAGGCGTCAGCGCAATCGGTGATTTTGCCGATCTCACCAACAACCACATCACAACCGACGCCTCCGGCAATGTTCTCATCGAACACGATGTCGGCTCCATCCTTCTGATCGGCGTCTCAACCGGCGATCTCAACTCGGGCGACTTCATTTTCTGAACCGCCCATGCCATGACTGCGGTCATGGAAACCTTCGATCACATCGTTATTGGTGCCGGCTCAGCCGGCTGTGCCATTGCTTCGCGCCTGTCGGAGGATGCCTCGCGCCGCGTGCTGCTGCTGGAAGCAGGCGGGCGCGATACCAGCCAGAAGATCCACGTGCCCGGCGGCTACTTCTGGATGATGTACGATCCGAAGTTCTCCTGGTGTTACGAAACCGAAGCGGTGCCCGGTTCCAACAACCGGCCCATGGTGTGGCCGCGCGGCAAGGTGCTGGGCGGATCGTCCTCGATCAACGGCCTGATCTACATCCGCGGCCAGCAGCAGGATTATGACCACTGGCGCCAGTTGGGGAACACGGGCTGGTCCTTTGATGACGTCTTGCCCTTCTTCCGCAAGGCAGAAGACAACGAGCGCGGCGGTGATGATTTCCACGGCGCTGACGGCCCGCTTCAGGTCTCTGATATCCGCGGTCATCGCGCCATCTGCGAATCCCTGATCGATGCCGCGGAGGCACGCGGTATTCCACGCAACCCGGACTTCAACGGCGCAGTGCAGGAAGGCGCCGGCTACTACCAGACCACCACCCGCAACGGCCGACGCAGCAGCGCGGCGGTGGGATATCTCAAGCGCGCCAGGAACCGGGCGAACCTGAAGATCGAGACCAGCGCCATGACCTCGCGCATCCTGATCGAAGACGGCCGCGCCGTGGGCGTGCGTTACCTCCAGGACGGCCGCGAGATCGAAGCGCGTGCAACCGGCGATATCGTGCTCTCGGGCGGTGCCATCAACTCACCCCAGCTCCTGCAGATCTCGGGCATCGGGCCTGGCGCACTGCTCCAGAAAATCGGCGTCGACGTCATCGTCGACCTGCCCGGCGTCGGTGAAAACCTGCAGGACCATTACCAGGCTCGCCTGGTGCACCAGACCCATCCCGGCATGTCGCTCAACGAGGATGTCGCAGGCCCCCTGCGTCGTGCCCGCGTCGGCCTGGAATACATCTTGAAGCGCACCGGCCCGCTGACTGTGGCCGCAGGCCAGGTTGGCATCTTCCTGAAAACACGCCCGGAATTGGCCACACCCGACATCCAGGCACATTTCATCTGTTTCAGTGCCGATAATCCCACGGAACAAAAGCTCCACGATTACCCCGGCGTCACGTTCTCGGTCTGCCAGCTCCGGCCCGAAAGCCGCGGTCACGTGCGTGCCCGGTCATCCGATACCAATACGCGCCCGGAAATCCAGCCCAACTTTCTCGACACGCCCAACGACTGCCGCACCATGGTCGATGGCCTGAAGACTGCGCGCGAAATCGCTGGAGAAGCCGCCTATGCACAGCACGTCAAGGCAGAGACCCTGCCCGGCCCGCATGTCACCAGCGATGAAGACCTGCTCGATTACGTGCGCGAGACCGGTGGGACGATCTATCACCCAAGCGGCACCTGCAAGATGGGCCCCGACCCCATGGCCGTGGTTGATGAACGCCTGCGTGTTCGGGGAATCGATAACCTTCGGGTCGCTGATTGTTCCATCATGCCCACGGTTGTCTCTGGCAACACCAACGCTCCGGCCATCATGATCGGGGAGAAGTGTGCAGCGATGATCCGCGAGGACAGCCGCGCCTGAACGCAACCCTACCAACTTCCGATTGTCGATGGGCGCAACCGGCGCCATCAATCCAAACGTGTCATCGTGGCCAAGAGAGCAAAGCGAACGCGCGCCGGGATCTCGTCATGACGGGTTTCAGATGCAACGTGCGGACCGAGATCCCGGCTCTGCGGTGCACTTCGTGCGCCTTGGCCGGGATGACACTCCTGTACGATAGAAAACTATCCGCCGAGTTCAGCTTCCATGCGCTGGCTTTCAATCAGGGCCTGCTCGCGCGTGCGGCCATCCTCGATCTCGGCCAGCAGGGCGACACAATCCTGATTGCCAGGGTCCTTGCGGCACAATGCGCTGGCATTGGCGGCAGCGAGGGCATCGACTGCGCGGAATTCCGCATCCGCTTTCAGGATATCAAAAAAGGCATCACGCTCACCGGCATCCCCGAACCATGCCGGCGGCAGCATGACCGAGACTTCTTGGGGGTACTGGTTGACCGCGCCCGTGGAGGCATCAATCACCACGCCCACCATGCCGCCGAACAAGAGGTTACCCGCAGAGAATCCCTCGAATCCGGCCAGTACCACGCGAGAAGCATCAAGATGACCGGCTTTGCTGCAAACCAGCCTGATCGGCGCTTCTTCCTTGGTGACTTCCACGGTTTGTGGTGTCGACAGCACGGTTGCCAAAACATTGCCGCCACGCTCGAGCACGCAGGAAGCATCCTCGGGCAGGGTCGTCACGGTGATATTCTGAGTCGTTCCTTCCAGCACCGTCGCACAGGCGGCGATGACAAAGGCGGTTGCGGAGAGACACAGGACGGCACGCAACTTCAACATTCAAAAAACCTCGGGCTTGGATACGAACCGCCAACCTAAAGCAAGATCGAGCACGCGTGAACCAAGCACCCCGAGATGTCGTACGGCTACCTGGAGATTTTAGTGCGCTGGAACACTCTTTGGCCTGATTAGGTGCCTTCGCCCATCGGTTCAATGATCACTTCGGATCGTTGGGTTTCTATCTGGGCACGTTCCCGCTCGCGCGCAGTCTCGATTTCAGCGATCAGATCGACGCGACGCAGCCCAGAACGGCACGCGCGATGACGGCTTCCTCATCGGTCGCAATCACATGCGCACTTGGACGGGACGCACCTTTGCTGATCGTCAGGGCGTGAGCGGCATTGGCTTCTTTGTTGATCCCCAGCCCCGTCCAGGCCAGAGCATCAAGGGTGCGCGCGCGGATGATGGCCGCGTTCTCACCGATGCCACCGGCAAACACAATGGCATCCAGGCCACCGATCGCGGCCATCGCCGCCCCGATTTCCTGAACAAGCCGGTCCACGAACATGGTGACCGCCAACCCGGCAGCCTCGCTGCCATCTTCAAGCAGGATCCGCATATCCGACGATACGCCCGAAACCCCGAGCAGACCGGACTCCCGGTTGAGAACCCGGTCAACCGCTTCTAGATCCCCGTCATGGTGCCGGACCAGCCAGAGTACTGCTCCGGGATCAAGCTTGCCTGGCCGTCGCCCCATGATCAGCCCGTCCAGCGGCGTAAATCCCATGGAGGTCCAGGCCGATTGTCCGTCCACCACGCCGGCCAGGCTGCAGCCGTTACCCAAATGACAGATAACCACGCGTCGCCCCGAAATCGCCTCTGGCAGGCGGGCAACGATGGACTGATAGGACAGACCATGAAAGCCGAAGCGCCGCAGGCCTTTGTCGGCATAGGCACGCGGCAGCGCCATGAGCTGGCGATGTTCGGGAATGGTGCGGTGAAAGGCCGTGTCGAAACAGGCAACCTGCGGCACATCGGGCAGTGCGCCAGAGACCGCATCAATCCCGGCCAGATTGTGGGGCTGATGACTGGGCGCCAGTGGTGAAAGCGCGGCGATCCCGGATCGAACGTTGCCGTCAATCACGGCCGGCTGATCGAAAGCTGTGCCGCCATGGACAACCCGGTGGCCCACACCGCAAACATCGCCAAAGCGCGGCATAATCACATCATGGAGAAGATGCCCGATAATGCTGGCGTGGTTGCCCAATTGGGCAGGCAGGTCGCTGGAACCACCATCATCAATCAGGCGTGGTGAAAGACCATCACCAATGTTCTCGACCTGGCCGCGATAGAGCGCATGACACGCCCTATCGAAGACCGCGAACTTGATCGACGAAGAACCGCAGTTCAACGCCAGGATCGTGCTCTGTGTGCTCACTGATCGTCAGACATCCTTTAACGTGACACGCAGACAATCGACGATCTCATCGATGTGCTGCTTTTCGGCAATGAGCGAGGGCGCAACAATCGCGCTGTCTCCCGTCCATTTGATATGGCAGCCGTTCCAGAAGAGATTTTTCTGCAATTCACCGCCCCGCGCGCCGGGCTTGCCTTCAAGGCCGTGCACTTCAATTCCGGCCAACATGCCGTATCCGCGCAAGTCCCGAACAATGCCCAGATCTTTCAGTGACCAGATCGCATCCAGGAAATACTCCGACATGGCGGCGCCCCGCTCAAAGAGCTTCTCGTCTTCATAGATCTGCAAGGTTGCCAGACCCGCAGCGCAGGCCGCCGGATGCGCCGAATAGGTATAGCCGTGGGCAAACTCGATGGATTTCTCCGGCGCGGCGTTCATGACGGTCTCATAAACTTCGTCCGTCACGGAAACCGCTCCCATGGGAATCGCTCCGTTGGTCAGGGCCTTGGCCATGGTGATGATATCGGGCGTGACGCCGAACTCATCCGTGGCAAAGGGGCTGCCCAGACGACCAAAACCGGTGATGACCTCATCGAAGACCAGCAGAATGCCGTGCTCGTCACAGATTTCGCGCAGCCGCTCAAGGTACCCCTTGGGTGGCACCAGCGTACCGGTGGAGCCTGCAACCGGCTCGACAAAGACGGCAGCGATGGTCGCGCCACCATAGGTTTCGCAATGACGCTGCAGATCGTTGGCAAGCTCGACACCACGATGTTCCGGCTGGCCGCGTGTGAAGACCTGATCTTCATCCCAGGTATGGCGGATCATCACCACGTTGGGCATCACGACCGGGAACGTCTCGCGATTGCGCACCATGCCCGAAAGCGAAACGCCGCCCATGTTGACGCCGTGATAGGCCCGCTCACGCGAAACGAAACGGATACGCTGGGATTCGCCCCGCGCACGCTGGGTCGCCATCGCGATCTTGAGTGCGGTATCGATCGATTCCGAACCGGAATTGGTGAAAAAGACGTGGTTGAACGTCTCGGGCAGGATGTTCGAGAGCTTGGCGGCAAAGGCGAAGCTGGTCGGCTGGCCCAACTGGAACGGCGCGGTGTAGTCGTTCTGGATCATCTGCGCATAGACCGCATCAGCGATTTCGCGACGGCCATGGCCGGCCGCGACATTGAACAGGCCCGAGCAACCATCGATCACCCGGTCACCTTGCTGGTTCCAGAGATACATGCCCTCGCTCCTGGTCACCAGGCGCGGCGCATCCTTGAAATCGGCGTTGGACGTGAACGGCATCCAGTGCTGTTCCAGAGAATTGGTAGCGAAGCGCTCCAGGGGTTTGGCAAGCATGTTCATGGTTCAGAAGCTCCAGGCAGGAATCGAACGGATACGACGTGAATACCTGATCCTGCGTCGCAATCTGGTCTGACAATAGGACCAGATTGTTCTAGCCATGGGGCCACATGCGTTATCCTATAACCGTGACCTGATCGGGACCAAAGGCAAGAAGCCATGCGCGACAGCCTGTTCCATATCGAAAAGGTGGAAACCTCCACCCTGCAGAACCAGATTCGCGAGCGCCTGGTCGAAGCGATGCTGAGCGGGCAGCTGCCGGCCGATTCGCCGATTCCCTCGACGCGCGCCATGGCAAAACGCCTGAGTGTTTCCCGCAACACCGTCATGCTGGCCTATCAGGCACTGGCAGCCGATGGTTACCTGACTGCGCGCGAACGATCCGGCTTCTATGTTTCCCACGAGATTCGCGGCGGCATGGCAACGGCGCCAGATACAGCGGACGGAGACGAATCGGAATCCTCCGTTGACTGGTCCCAACGGTTGCGGCGTCAACCGGCAAGCCAGACCAACATCACCAAGCCTTCCAACTGGCACGATTACCCCTATCCCTTCATCTATGGCCAGATCGACGAAAGCCTGTTTCCCGTTGCCGACTGGCGCGACTGCACGCGCCAGGCCATGAGTCGCAAATGGCTGGATGCCTGGACCGACGACCGGTTCACCGAAGACGACCCCATGCTGATCGAGCAGTTGCGTCAACGGGTGCTGTCACGTCGCGGCATCCGTGCCGCCGATGACGAAATTCTGGTGACACTGGGTGCCCAGAACGCGCTCTACATGCTCTCCAGCCTGCTTGTGAAACCGGGCACCCCGGTAGCAATCGAAGAGCCCGGCTATCCCGACATCCGCAACATTCTAAGCCTGATGTCGGCCGATATCCGCCCCACGCCCGTCGACGGAGACGGCATCCGTGTTGACCAGCTGGGCGATGCCGCCATCGCCTTTGTCACGCCCAGCCATCAGGCGCCGACCAACGGCACCATGAGTTTGCAGCGCCGGTATGACCTGCTGACCTGGGCTGCCGAGAATGACGCCCTGATCATCGAGGACGATTACGAGTTCGAGACCAACTACACCAGCACGCCGACTCCTGCTCTGAAGTCGCTCAAGCAGTCGGACCGTGTGCTTTATGTCGGCAGCCTTTCGAAATCTCTCATGCCGGGCCTGCGTCTGGGTTTCATGGTCGGACCCAAGGACCTGATCGCTGAAGCACGCGCGTTGCGCCGTCTGATGTTCCGCCATCCGCCCGGCAACAACCAAAGGGTTCTGGCACTTTTCCTGTCGCTGGGTCACCACGATGCCGTTGTTGCGCGCCTGCATCGGACCTATTCGGCGCGCTCACGGGTGATGCGCACGGCGCTGGACCGTCACTTCCCGGGCTGGTCCCAGACCCCCGGCTTTGGTGGCACGTCCTACTGGTTGCGCGGACCAGAGGACCTGGATGCTCGGGCCCTGGCGATCGCCGCGCTGGAAGTCGGCGTTGTGATCGAACCGGGCGAAATCTACTTTGCCGATCCCGATCAGGGCCGTCGCTTCCTGAGGCTTGGTTTTTCATCCATTCCTGATGAACGTATTGAACCAGGCATCGCCAAACTGGCAGAAGTCGCCAACAGCCTCCTGCCCTGCAGCGGCTGATCGCGACCGGCTGGAGCAGGAACTTAACGGCATCTGGCTCTAGTCCACGCCGCCATCTTGGCGCTAGACACACTCTGACCTGGCACGCTTGTGGGCGCGCCCTTGCACCAACACCGTGGGGAATACGCGATGAAGATGACGACCGAAGAAGCCTTTGTGAAGGTCCTGCAGGCCCGAGGCATCGAACACTGCTTTGGCATCATCGGATCGGCCTTCATGCCGATTTCCGATCTCTTCCCCAAAGCCGGCATCACGTTCTGGGATGTCGCCCATGAAGGCAATGCTGGTTTCATGTGCGACGGCATCACGCGTGCAACCGGCCAGATCGCCATGTGCATCGGCCAGAACGGTCCAGGCATCACCAACCTCGTCACCCCGGTCAAGACCGCCTATTGGAACCACACGCCCATGCTGCTGGTCACGCCGCAGGCGGCCAACAAGACGATCGGCCAGGGCGGCTTCCAGGAAGTCGAGCAGATGGCGCTCTTCAAGGACATGGTTGCCTATCAGGAAGAAGTCCGTGATCCCTCGCGCATCGCAGAAGTTCTGAACCGCGTGATCGAAAACGCCCTGCGCCATTCCGCCCCCGCACAGATCAACGTGCCGCGCGATTACTGGACCCAGGTCGTCGACATCGAGTTGCCCCAGGCAATCAATCTTGAGCGTTCGGCCGGCGGCGAAGACGCTATCGCCGAGGCCGCGCGTTTGCTTTCGGAAGCCCATTCCCCGGTCATCCTGTCTGGTGCCGGTGTCGTCATCGGGGGCGCAATCCCCGATTGCCAGGCACTGGCCGAACGTCTCGACGCGCCGGTCTGTTCTGGTTATCAGCACAACGACAGCTTCCCGGGATCACATCCGCTGGCCGTCGGTCCGTTGGGCTACAACGGCTCCAAGGCCGCCATGGAACTGATCGCCAAAGCCGATGTCGTGCTGGCACTGGGCACACGCCTCAATCCGTTCTCGACCCTGCCTGGTTACGGCATCGACTACTGGCCAAAAGATGCCGCGATCATTCAGGTCGACATGAACCCGGACCGCATCGGGCTCACCAAGAAGGTCAAGGTGGGCATCTGTGGTGATGCCGGCAAGGTGGCGCGCCAGATCCTGGCACAGCTTTCGCCCACGGCCGGCGACACCAACCGCGCCGACCGCAAGGCAACCATCAACCAGACCAAATCAGCCTGGCTGCAGACACTTTCGAGCATGGATCACGAGGACGATGATCCCGGCACGACCTGGAACGCCGATGCCCGCGCCAAGGAGCCCGACCGCATGTCGGCCCGTATGGCCTGGCGCGCGATCCAGGCTGGCCTGCCCGGCGATGCGATCATCTCCAGCGACATCGGCAACAACTGCGCCATCGGCAATGCCTACCCGACCTTCGAGGAAGGCCGCAAGTACCTGGCTCCGGGCCTGTTTGGTCCCTGCGGCTACGGCTTTCCTTCCATTCTGGGCGCCAAGATCGGCTGTCCCGATGTGCCCGTGGTCGGCTTTGCCGGTGATGGCGCATTCGGCATCTCCATGAACGAGATGACCGCCTGCGGTCGCGAAGGCTGGCCTTCGATCACCATGGTGATCTTCCGCAACTATCAGTGGGGCGCAGAAAAGCGCAACACGACGCTGTGGTACGACAACAACTTCGTCGGCACCGAGCTCAACCCCAACCTTTCCTATGCCAAGGTTGCCGACGGTTGCGGGCTCAAGGGCGTGCAGGTAGCGACCATGGATGAACTCACAACCGCCCTTAGAGAAAGCTGTGAAGCCCAGAAGGACGGCGTGACGACCTTCATCGAAGTCCTGCTGAATCAGGAACTGGGCGAACCCTTCCGCCGCGACGCCATGAAGAAGCCTGTTGAGGTTTCCGGTGTCAGCGAAGATGACATGGTGGCCCAGCTCGCCATGGGATGATCACGGATCGGGCGCTTGGCAAGTCCAGGCGCCCGTTTCTGTTCTGTCAGCGCGTCAGCGTGCCGTGACCGCCGTCCGAGCCGTGTTCGGAGACATAGCGGACCTTGTCGCCATCCAGTCTGATGGCCCAGCAACTGGCGACGGGATCGCCGTCGTAGAGGACGCACAGGAAGGTGTCGTCGATCTCCCAGCGGCCGGTCAGAACACCGCCATCGACGCCTGTACCTGAGAACGCGCCATCGGCGTGATAGGTCTCCGACCACGTTGCGCCATCGGCTGTATTTCCGGTGATCGTGCCGCCGATAATGTTGGCCGCGATCTCCTCGGCGGTCAGAAAGTCCGAGGTGCTTTCGAAGCTCAGCACGCCGGTTTCGGAGCTGTCGCCATGCTCGCTGATATAGATGACTTCATCGCCATCAAGGCGCATGGCCCAGCAGCTTCCCTCTTCGGGATAAGCGTCAAGCGACGCACACATCAGATCGCCATCGATGTCCCAAAGGCCCGCCAATGTCTGACCATCATGGGTCCGAACGACAAAGGTTCCATCGGACTGATAGGTTTCCGACCATTGGTAACCTTCAATCGTGAGACCGCTGACCGTGCCGCCGACGATCTTCTCCTGGAGCTCGGCGCCAGACAGCCAGTCATCTTCTGCACTTGCTGCTGACGTCAATCCCACCAGCAGAGCCGCAGCAAGAGCGGTTGTCTGAAGCTTCCTCACAAGTGCGGTTCTCAGGTCCAGCGCCAGGGAGCGCGGGCAAAGAGGCACAGGAAGTCGAGCGCCAGGGTGGCGCCGGCCAGAGCCGTGATTTCGGCATGATCAAACGGTGGCGAGACTTCAACCAGATCGGCACCGATGATGTTGAGGCCTGACAGGCCCTTGATGATCTCACGCGCCTGGGCGGTCGAAAGGCCGCCACAGACCGGCGTGCCGGTGCCCGGCGCAAAGGCGGGATCAAGGCAGTCGATGTCAAAGGTGAGATAAGCCTTGTTGTCGCCCACGATGCGGCGGACTTCTTCGACAACCGCATCGGTGCCGTGTTTGTGGACCCAGGGTGCATCGAAGATGTTGAAGCCCAGCGGGTCCTCGTTGACCGTGCGCAGGCCGATCTGTGCCGAATTCTTGGGGTCGATGTAGCCCTGCTTGGTGGCATGCCAGAACATGGTGCCGTGGTTGATGCCGTCCTCATGTTCGTCTGCCCAGGTATCGCTGTGGGCATCGAAATGGATCATCGAGATCGGCTTGCCGTGTTTGGCGCTGTGGGCCTTGATCAGCGGCCAGGAGATGAAGTGATCACCACCAATGGAGAGCACCATGGTGTCCTGTTCCAGCATCCAGGCAACGTACTTCTCGATCTCGTCTGGAATGCCGGCCGGTTTCGCGAACTCGAACGGCAGGTCGCCGTGATCGGCAATCTTCATTTCCGTCACGGGATGGAAATCCCAGCCGTAGACCAGTGCCTCGAAGGCAAGATCGACCGAGGCGGCACGCACGCCGCGCGGGCCGAAACGGGTGCCGGGCCGGTTGGTCGTTGCGGTATCAAATGGCACACCCAGAATGGCGACATCGACGTCCGAAAGGTCCTTGCGATAGGGCCGGCGCAGGAAGCTGGGCACGCCCGCATAGGTGATTTCACGGGGCAATTCATGAAGATCGGTCGCGGTGATTGCGTGATCACCCCATGATTCGGGCTTGTCGGCCATGTCGCGCTCCTGCTGTTCCTGCTGCGTTGTGATCTCTTTTGGCGTCCTCTGACCATGCGGTCAAGTTTCAGCCTGCTTGACCGCAGCGCTGGCCTGCCGCAACAAGGCTTATGGCTTATCGATCCCTGCGCGAATTCATCACCAAACTGGAAGCTGCCGGCGACCTGAAACGGGTTACTGCGCCGGTCAGCCCGGTGCTGGAAATGACCGAGATCCAGACGCGGCTGCTGGCCGATGGCGGCCCGGCCGTGCTGTTCGAGAACGTCGTGGGCGAGAACGGCCCCTATGACATGCCAGTGCTGGTCAACCTTTTCGGTACCGTGACGCGGGTTGCCGCTGGTATGGAGCGCACGTCCGACAAGTTGCGTGAAGTCGGTGAAACCCTGGCCTTTCTGCGCCAGCCCGAGCCGCCCGGTGGCTGGCGCGAAGCCATGGAGATGTATCCGCTTCTCAAGACCGTCATGGCCATGAAGCCCAAGACGGTTTCCAAAGCGCCCTGTCAGGAAATTGTGCTGACGGGCGATGACATTGACCTTGCCAAACTCCCCATCCAGACCTGCTGGCCCGGTGAACCGGCACCGCTGATCACCTGGCCGCTGGTCGTGACGCAAGGCCCCGGCGGCGACAAACGCGACACGCCCAATCTGGGCATCTACCGCATGCAGGTGACGGGCAAGAACACCACTCTGATGCGCTGGCTGAAACATCGCGGCGGCGCACAGCAATATGCCCGTTGGAAAGACGAGAAACCCGAGCCGTTGCCGGCCGCCGTGGTAATCGGCGCTGATCCAGGCACCATTCTGGCTGCCGTGACGCCGGTGCCAGATACCCTGAGTGAATACCAGTTCGCCGGCCTGCTGCGCGGCGCCAAGGTCGAGCTGGTCGATTGCAAAACCGTGCCGCTGAAGGTGCCCGCCCAGGCCGAGATCGTGCTGGAAGGCCATGTCTCGCTCACCGACTATGGCGACGAAGGCCCCTATGGCGATCACACCGGTTACTACAACGCGGTCGAGCGTTTCCCGGTCTTTACGATCAGCGCGATCACGATGCGCAAGGACCCGATCTATCTTTCGACCTTCACCGGCCGCCCGCCTGATGAACCCAGCGTGCTGGGCGAGGCGCTGAACGAGGTCTTCATTCCCCTGTTCCAGCAGCAGTTTCCCGAGATTGTCGATTTCTGGCTGCCGCCCGAAGGCTGCAGTTACCGCATTGCCGTCGTCTCCATGAAGAAGGCATACGCCGGGCACGCCAAGCGCGTGATGATGGCGGTGTGGTCCTATCTGCGTCAGTTCATGTACACAAAGTTTGTCATTGTCGTGGATGACGACATTGATGCGAGGAACTGGAAAGACGTGATGTGGGCCGTTTCGACCCGCATGGATCCGGCACGCGACATCACGGTGATCGAGAACACGCCGATCGATTATCTCGACTTCGCCAGCCCGACCTCCGGCCTGGGCGGCAAGCTGGGCATGGATGCGACCAACAAGTTCCCCGGTGAGACCGACCGCGAATGGGGCGAAAAGATCCGCATGACCGATGAGACCGTAGAAGAGGTGACAAGGAAGTGGGCCGAATATGGCCTGCCCGGCTCCGGCGATCCCATCTGGAAGTGACATGCGTAGTATGCGGCTGACGGCATGACCGGCATCAACGACCGCTTTTATGAAGACCTGCCCGTGTTCGACAGCTTCGAGGGCGTCACCGAGTTCGAGGCCTATACGCCGGTGCCTGATGACTGGGTGGTGCTGATTTCCGATGTCGTGGGTTCGACCCTTGCGATCCGTGAGGGCCGTTACAAGGACGTCAACATGGTCGGCGCCGCGACCATCACCTCTGTCCTAAACGCCTGCGATACGACGGCCGTGCCGTTTGTTTTTGGCGGTGACGGCGGCACGCTGGTGGTGCCGGGCAGCATCGCCGGAACGGCGCGCGAGGCGATGCTGGACCTCCAGGCATCCTCGGTCGCGCTCTATGGCCTGGAACTGCGCGTGGGTGCGGTGCCGGTGGCCGAACTGCGCAAGCGCGGTGTTGATGTCACGGTGCGCAAGTTCCTGCTGTCGCCGGGCAACCATCTGGCCATGCTGGCTGGCGGTGGTGCTGACCTGGCCGACGACCTGATCAAGGACGCCAGCGGGCAATGGCTGCTGAAGGCAGAGGGTGAACGCCCGGCGCCCGATCTGGAAGGTCTTTCCTGCCGCTGGCAACCGCTGGCCTCGCGCGACGGCACCATGATGACCCTGATGATCAAGGGGCTGACCCCCGGCCTTGCCGCCGAGTCGGCCCTGCTGCGGCGGGTCCTGGCCAACATTGCGCGCATTCTGGGCCATGACCTCACCGCCAGTGCGCCGGCCAACGAGGGATCGATGCAGTTCTCCTGGCCACCGGCCGGTGCAGACCGCGAGGCGCGAAGCCTGGCGCGTGGCGGGCCTGCATGGAAGAAAAAGGCCTGGGTGCTGGGCACCGGTCTGGTGCAGGCCTGGTGCGAGAAATTCGACAAAAAGGCCGGCGACTACGACGCGCCCAAATACCGTGAGGAACTGCGCACCAACACCGACTTCCGCAAGTATGATGGCGTGCTGCGCACCGTGCTGGATGTCACCACCGAGCAGGCCCAGGCGGTCGAAGCCTATCTGGAGCGCGAGTACCAGGAGGGCCACCTGATCTATGGTGTCTACCTGACCGATGCCGCCCTGATGACCTGTCTGGTCTTCAGCCTGGAACAGAGCGAACACGTGCACTTCATTGACGGCTCGGACGGCGGCTTTGCCATGGCCGCGGTGGGCTTCAAGGAGCGCCTGAAGGCTATTTCGCCGACCTGAGGAAATCTTATCGGCGGCGTAGCGCAAGGACCCGAACGGGGCACCCGGAGGGGACCCCCAACAAAAACACGGGTTCAACCCCATGCACCCCAGCCGTGTTGGTGTCATGAGGCGCTTTTTCTTCCTTTCGCCATATGAGAACATAATAAGAATATCTAAGATCGGATTGCTAGCCACAGCAAGTGCTTTCGGGCTTTTCAGATCGTGGCCGCAACCAAAAACAAGAAAGAGATTGGCACGCAGAGACGCAGAGGCGCGGAGTCTTACTGGGTGGTTGAAGTTTCGCTCCTGCTCCCGGGAAAACGCGCACTTGCGTTTGTTTGGTTGCCGCGCATGCGCGGCAGACATCCACATCGTTCAGCGCCAGCTGTTTCGATCACGCGCGGGCATCTCTGCGCCTCTGCGTCTCTGCGTGCCCAAACGATTACGGGACAGGTGCCGTCGTCGGCATTCAGGCACACAACCCTGACGAGCCCGTCATCGTGCTCGGCGCGGGAGTTCGCGTCCGTGCATGGATTCCCCGGTCAAGCCGGAGAATGGCTCCCTGGGGGGTAAGAGTACGCGTTGGGTTGTCTGGTGGGATGACCTGCGGGAGACTGGGGTATCCGGGCCGCTTCGGGTGTTGGACCAGCCGTTAATCAGGAGCCGAGTTGAGACAGGAAACCGTGACCCATGTCCCGGCCGGGCGGCGGCGTGTGGAGCTGGTGGTGATTTTGGGTCTGCTGACGGCCTTTGCGCCGCTCAGCATCGACATGTATCTGCCAGCGTTCCCGACGCTGACCCTTGCGCTGGCCACCGATGAGGCCACGGTGCAGCTTTCGCTCGCGGCATTTTTCATCGCCTTTGCGGCGGGCCAGATCCTGTTTGGCCCCCTGTCGGACCGTTATGGGCGGCGCGCGCCGCTGTTCTTCAGCCTGATCCTGTTTTCGGCCGCGTCCATCGGCTGTGCCATGGCAGACAGCATCGATGCGCTGATCACCTATCGCGCCGCGCAGGGATTGGGCGCCTGCGCGGGCGGCGTGATCGCGCGCGCGGTGGTGCGTGACCTGTTTGAGAGAAACGAGGCCGCGCGCATCTTCTCGGCACTCATCCTGGTGATGGGGGCAGCGCCCATGTTTGCGCCGCTGCTGGGCGGCAAGCTGCTGATCTGGGCCGACTGGCGCGCGATTTTCTGGTGC
>Ga0055584_100002419_pt1 | contig 18453 bp, 15 predicted proteins | sample OSDHelmetaG_FD_58716 | JGI IMG/M metagenome (GOLD analysis project Ga0055584, IMG submission 58716) | Pelagic marine sediment microbial communities from the LTER site Helgoland, North Sea, for post-phytoplankton bloom and carbon turnover... | ecosystem: Environmental > Aquatic > Marine >... | reverse complement strand
GTCATCAAATCGGCCGCCAAGGCGCTCGATTCTGCTTCGTACACTGCCAGCCCATCACTTTGCGCCCATCAGCCGCGGCGCGCTGGTGCAGTTGCGCGAAGTTGGCGCTACGAGTGCAGAGGCTGCGCATTGACGTGCAAGACGCGCGGATTGGACCACGCTGGTCGGTGACTGCTTATGATTCGGCCGCCGCGCTGGTCGCGCAAGGACACGGCTTCGCTTGGCTGCCGGAGCAGCGCATTCACGCGGCGCTACAGGCTGGCAGCTTGAAAGCTGCTCAAGTTGGTAGATGATCATGTGGAGCGCGTGGCAATGAACTTGGTCATTGCGCCCCCGCAGCAGCTTGGTCCAGCGACCCGCAAGCTAGCTGAAATATTGCGCGCGCATGCAATGCGCATCGGGCAGCACTAAGTAACCTCAAGAATTCGTCGTGCGCTGTCGCTGGTAAACCATCTCGCCGATGCAGGCCACCGACGCGTAAAAGCTTTGCCCGGCATGCGAATAGAAGCGCTCGCTGGGTAGGCTTATGCGCCCTAAACGCTCGAGTCCTCGCAAACTCAGGGGGGCTCGAGAACTAGGCTGTGCTCACAGCTAGGGCGCCGCCAAACCGCAACACCCTCGGCCCGGTGCGCCCCAACTCGGGACACGCCCAAGCTGATTCGCGGCTAGGCCTTGCTGCGACGCGTGCGTACTGCGCCAGCCAACTCATCCAGCAACGGCACGGTGTCGTCCCAGCCGATACAGGCATCGGTTACGCTCTGGCCATAGGTCAACTCTTGCCCAGGTGCCACGTCTTGGCGCCCTTCCACTAGATGACTCTCGATCATGCAGCCGAACAAACGCTGATCGCCGTGGGCGACTTGCTCAGCAAAATCACGACCCACTGTGATTTGCCGCTGATGCCGCTTGGAACTATTGGCGTGACTGAAATCGATCATGATTGGGGCATTCACGCCGGCACCCTTGAGCATGGCGCTGGCGCCATCAACGCTCGCGGGATCGTAGTTCGGGTGGCTACCACCGCGCAGAATCACATGGCAATCCGGGTTCCCGGAAGTCGTGAAAATGGCAGACTCGCCCGCTTGCGTCATGGATAGGAAATTGTGCGACCCGGCTGCAGCCCGGATCGCATCAACTGCAATTTTTACGTTGCCATCGGTACCGTTTTTGAAACCAACTGGGCACGACAAACCGGAAGCCAGTTCACGATGAAGTTGGCTCTCGGTTGTGCGCGCACCAATTGCGCCCCAACTGACTAGGTCGGCAACGTACTGCGGCGTGAGGATGTCGAGGAACTCAACTCCGGCTGGCATGCCCATATCGTTCAGATCTGCCAGCAGCTGGCGCGCAAGCCGCAAGCCGTCATTGATCGCGTAAGAACCATCCAGCTTCGGATCGTTAATGAGCCCTTTCCAGCCGACCGTGGTGCGCGGCTTTTCAAAGTAGACCCGCATTACGATCAGCAGATCGTCAGCCAAGCGTTGCTTATGAACAAGCATGCGCTCAGCGTATTCGCGTGCAGCTTTGACATCATGGATGGAGCACGGGCCGGCAATAGCCAGCACGCGATCATCCTCGCCATTGAGGATTTTATGAATTGCTGCGCGTGTTTCGGTCACACACGCAGCCGCTGACGCTGTCGCCGGACATTCGTCGTGCAATACCGCTGGCGCGCTCACTTCGCGAATGGACTGAATGCGGAGATCTTCAATTTCTGACACGGTCATGACCTGAGTTCGATGGGAGCACGCCAACAGCATGCAAAGCGGAAAAGTATAGCTTGCCTGGGCACGCAGCGCTGCGTGCCCAGGCCTTAAGTGCTGCCACGGCGCTTTTTCGGAATGCGCGCAACGCGCAACAGATTGGTTGTTCCAGCGGTTCCAAACGGCATGCCGGCCGCAATCACAATACGCTCTCCGTGTTCTGCAAAGCCCTCTTGCACTGCCAATTGAGATGCTCGATCTATCATCTGTTGGGTGCCTTGGACGTCTTCAATAACCACCGAGTGCACGCCCCAAACCACCGCCAAGCGCCGTGCCGTATTGACACTTGGTGTAAGGCTCAAGATGGCCGCCTGCGGGCGCTCCCGGGCAGCACGCAAGGCGCTGAAGCCGGAGGAGGTATAAATGACTGTAGTCGACACAGACAAGGTCTGCGCCACGGCTTGTAGCGCGTAACAGATAGCGTCGGCCGTTGTCGGCTCCGGATCCAAATGCTGCGCAGTCATGCCCTTGCGGTAATAGGGGTCCTTTTCCACCTCATGCACGATGCGGTCCATCATCGCTACTGACTCAACCGGATAGTCACCAACCGCCGTTTCACCCGAAAGCATGACTGCGTCCGCGCCGTCATAAACCGCGGTTGCCACGTCTGAGGCTTCCGCCCGTGTCGGCACTGGCGCGCGAATCATCGATTCGAGCATTTGTGTTGCGACAACCACCGGTTTCCCGGCTCGACGACCTTCACGTAAAATCCGTTTTTGCGCGCTAGGTACCTGCTCCGGCAATAATTCCACGCCCAGATCACCACGCGCGACCATCACTGCATCACATTCGTCAATAATTTCCTCAAGATGCAATAGCGCTGCGGGCTTCTCCAACTTGCACATAAGCAAGGCGCGCCCATCAATCAGATCGCGCAACAACACGCAATCTTCCGGGCGTTGCACAAAAGACAAGCCAACCCAGTCAATTCCAAGCTGCAAGCCGAACTCCAGATCTTCGCGGTCTTTTTCGGTGATCGGTGGCAGCGGCAGCACGACATTGGGGACGTTAACCCCCTTGTGGTCAGACACATCACCACCAACACGCACGACAGTAAGCGCGTGTTCGTGGTCAAAGCTTTCAACTTCGAGCCGCACCCTGCCGTCGTCAACCAACAAGAACGTGCCGACCTCTAAGGCCGAAAAAATCTCCGGGTGTGGTAACGGCGCACGCTCGCGGTCGCCAGGTGTCGGATCAAGGTCAAGACGGAAGTTATCGCCCTCTTGCAGGGTCGCTGAACCCTGTTCAAATTCGCCTAGTCGCAGCTTCGGTCCTTGCAAATCAAGCAAGATGCCAATTGGCCGCCCCAACTCTCTCTCAATGGCGCGAATGGTCTCCACACGCGCCCGATGGTCAGCATGATTACCGTGGCTAAAGTTCAATCGAAACACGTCGGCACCGGCCCGAAACAGCTTCTCAATCACCGCGGGCTCGGACGTCGCTGGACCTAGCGTTGCAATAATCTTGGCACTTCGAGTTCGATGCATTTTTTCCCCGGTATATATGAATTGTGATGATTGTTTTGGTGAATAGTCGATGATGCGTGCGACAGCCCACTACCGCAATATTATGATGCCCAATTTGACCAATTCCCTAGCGCCTTCGCCAGCCTATTTCGCTCGGCACTAATAGGGTGTGCGCAACACGGCAGCGTAGCGATCGTAACAGACCCGCGACATCGATTTGCGGCATCTTCATCAGCGCTATATCGTGGCTAACCCAATCTACGCTCTTGCCCAGGCGGCAGCATGTCTTTTGTGACCGACGAACCGATAGATAGTGCAGCAATCGCGCGCACGCGCCGCGCTCTTACACTCGAATTTTTAGCTTTTCTACCGCGTGCGAGCGTGCTCGCTACTGAGGAAGAATTGCTGCCATACGAATGCGACGGACTGTCCGCATATCGACAAACGCCGCTGCTGGTGGTGCTGCCGGACTCGATTGAGCAGATCCAACGCATAATTCGGATTTGCGCACGCGACAGCGTGCCGGTGGTTGCGCGCGGCGCGGGAACCGGCCTGTCCGGCGGCGCGTTGCCGCTCGCCGATGGCGTACTGCTGGGCTTGGCACGCTTCAACCAGATTTTGGAAGTTGACGCGAAACGCCGCTACGCGCGGGTACAGCCAGGGGTGCGCAACTTGGCGATTTCTGAAGCGGTTGCCCATCATGGGCTCTACTACGCGCCGGACCCATCGTCGCAAATCGCGTGCTCTATAGGCGGTAATGTCGCTGAGAACTCGGGCGGCGTGCACTGCCTCAAATATGGGCTCACGGTGCACAACATCCTCGAGTTGCAAATGGTCACAATGGACGGTGAGCACATTACGATTGGCTCGCGCGCGCCGGATGCGCCGGGCTACGATTTAATGGCAATCATGACCGGTTCAGAAGGCATGCTCGGCATTATTGTTGAGATAACCGTGAAGCTGCTGCCCAAACCGCGCGTGGCACAAGCATTGCTCGGTGCATTTGCCACCATCGATAGCGCCGGCCAGGCAGTCGGCGCCATCATCGCTGCCGGAATTATTCCTGCCGGCTTAGAGATGATGGACAATCCGGCGATTCGGGCAGCTGAAGATTTTGTGCACGCCGGTTACCCGACGGATGCTGCGGCTATTTTGATATGTGAACTTGATGGCACCGAGCAAGAGGTACAGGCGGAGTTAGAGCAAGTTACTGAGTTGTTATATGGTTGTGGCGCCACCGAGATCAGGGTATCTGCATCAGAAGCCGAACGGCAACGCTTTTGGGCCGGCCGCAAAGCCGCGTTTCCGGCTGTCGGGCGCCTGTCGCCAGACTACTACTGTATGGACGGAACAATTCCACGACGGGAACTACCGAATGTGTTGAACCGCATCGCACAAGCATCTGCTAAGCATGGCCTCGGCGTCGTAAATGTGTTCCATGCGGGTGACGGAAACCTACATCCACTCATCTTGTTTGACGCCAACAAGCCAGGCGAATTAGAGACTGCCGAGCAACTCGGCGGGCGCATTTTGGAGTTTTGCGTTGAAGCCGGCGGCACCATTACTGGCGAACACGGCGTTGGTATAGAGAAAATCAACCAGATGTGCGTGCAGTTCCCGCCAGCGGAATTGCAACAATTTCATGCCGTAAAAAATGCATTTGACCCGGCCGGGCTGCTCAATCCAGGAAAAGCTGTCCCGACCCTGCAACGATGCGCTGAATTTGGTGCTATGCACGTGCACGACGGCAACCTACCATTCGCCGATATTCCGCGTTTTTAGGCAAACATGACTTCTCTTAGCGACCAAAGCGATACGCTGACCGAACACGTTGTGAGTCACGCCGAGACGCGCGCGCCGCTCGCCATTGTCGGCAGCGGTAGCAAACGTGCGCTCGGGCCAGTTTCCACAGGCACGCCACTGGATGTAACCGGCCATCGCGGCATTGTTACGTTTGAACCGACTGAATTGGTGCTCACGGCGCGTGCCGGCACACCGCTCGCAGAAATAGAGACGACGCTCGCGCAAGCGCAGCAAATGATGCCGTTCGAGCCGCCACAGTTCGCTGGCGGCGGTACTATCGGTGGCGCTATTGCGTGTGGTTTATCAGGGCCGCGCCGCCCTTTCGCAGGCTCTGCGCGAGACTTTGTACTCGGGACTCGGGTCATCAGCGGACGCGGCGAAGTCCTGCGTTTCGGTGGCGAAGTGATGAAGAATGTCGCCGGCTACGATGTCTCACGACTGATGACCGGCGCCTACGGAACACTCGGTGTAGTGCTGGATGTTTCACTGAAAGTTTTGCCCCTGCCTGCCAGCGAAACCACCTGTTGTTTGCAGATGCACGCCCGCGAAGCGCTCGAATGGATGGATGAAACCCTCACCCAAGCGTATCCAATCAGCGCATTGGCGCACCTTGATGACATGCTGTTTGTGCGTCTTTCAGGAAGCCAGCAGGGGGTGCGTGCTGCAGCGCAGGAAATTGGCGGCGAACGCATTGCTGACGACACTTGGTGGCGCCGATTGCGCGACCACGATCTTACTTTCTTTCAGAACGCCGCGCCGTTGTGGCGCATCGCCGTACCGGCCGGCACACCGATGCTTGAGCTTGATGGACCGACGCTATTGGATTGGGGCGGAACACAGCGCTGGATCGCTAGCCATGCTGACGCGGCCACGGTGCGCGCCGCCGCAGTGGCACACGGCGGACATGCTATGCGCTTTGATGGCGCTCCCGAGGCTACCTTTCAGCCCTTAGACCCGGCACTGGTGAAACTGCATCAGCGCCTAAAAGACGCGTTCGACCCGTTCAGAATATTAAATCGAGCACGCCTGTATCCAGATCTTTGATGCGCGCATGCGGCGCTCGGCCGGTCGCATGATGGCTCTGCCCGCGCAGCGGCACTGGGCGTGCGCTCGCCAACCTAAACAACCGCAAAGTTCAAGTTAAGTTATGCAAACCTCCCTAGCCAAATTCATCGCCGATACGAACGCAGGCAAAGAAGCGAACAGCATCTTACGCAAGTGCGTGCATTGTGGCTTTTGCACGGCGACGTGCCCGACCTACCAGCTTCTCGGTGATGAACTCGATGGGCCACGCGGGCGCATCTATCTCATCAAGCAAGTGTTAGAGGGGCGCAAAGCCACCGCCACCACGCGCACGCATCTCGATCGCTGCCTGACCTGTCGCAATTGTGAAACCACCTGCCCGTCTGGGGTTGAGTACGGACGTCTAGTCGACATAGGGCGTAAAGTCGTCGAGCAACAGGCGCCGCGTAGCCCAATTGAGCGCGCTTATCGCTTCACACTGCGCCAAATCTTCGCCAGCGAGACAGTGTTTAGCGCGCTACTTCGCGTGGGTCTCACGCTCAAACCGTTGTTGCCAAAAACGCTCACCACGATGTTACATGCGCCCCGACCTGCCGGGCGCTGGCCGCAGGCCAAGCGCGCTCGACGCATGCTAGTTTTGCGTGGTTGCGTGCAGCCGGCACTTGCACCGCGCGTCAACGCGGCCGCTGCACGCGTTTGCGACGCACTCGGAATAACACTTGAAGAAGCGCCTGGGGAAACATGCTGCGGTGCTCTCGATCAGCACATGAGTGCGCCCGAATCTGCACTTGCCCGGGCCAAGCGCAATATTGATGTTTGGGGCAAACAACTTGACCTTGGCGCAGAAGGCTTGGTTATGACAGCCAGCGGCTGCGGCGCGATGGTGCGCGAGTATGCTCACCTTCTGGCTGATGACCCAATCTACGCTGCGCGCGCAGCGCGGATCGTCGCGCACACCCACGATCTATCAGAAGTCATCGCCGCCGGGCCCTTAGACGAAGTGCAATGGGGGCAACAAACGCAGCGCCGCGTGGCCTACCACCCGCCATGTACTTTGCAGCACGGACAAAAGCTACCCGGCAGCGTCGAAGCCACGCTGTTACGTTTAGGTGTGACTTTAGTACCCATTCGCGACGCACATTTATGCTGCGGCTCCGCTGGCACTTATTCGATCTTGCAACCAAAACTTGCGAGTGAATTCAGACACCGCAAGCTCACCAACTTGGAGGCTGAACAGCCACAGGAGATTCTCACTGCCAACGTCGGTTGTATGCACCATCTACAAGCCGGCACCCGGCGTCCGGTGCGTCATTGGATAGAATTGCTGGACGACGCGTTGCCAGCTGTACAACGCGCGTCCTGAGTGCCCAAGCCTTAGAAGCGGCGCCTTAGTAGGCGGCTACCTGACCATCCGCGCGCGGCTCGGAGCCTGCTTCATAACAGCCGTCGGGCTTACGCCAGATCACCTGTCCACGTCCAAAGCCAATATCTAAATCAGGAAACTGCACGTCGTGACCGCGCTCACGCAGCCCGCTGACCACCGCATCCGGGGTTGAGCTTTCCACCGACACGGTTAGACCCTCTTCAACGCGCCAACGCGGCGCACACAGCACAGCTTGCGCATCCAAGCCATGATCGACCGTGCCAACAGCAACTTGCAAATGACCTTGAGGTTGCATGAAGCCGCCCATCACGCCAAACGGACCGACGGCTTCAGCACCACGCGTCAAGAAGCTTGGGATTATCGTGTGGTAAGGGCGTTGACCCGCTGTCGCTTCATTCACATGTCCCGGCTCTAAGCTAAACCCATGGCCACGGTTTTGCATCGAGATACCCCAATCCGGCACCACCACGCCACTGCCAAAACCTTCATAGTTCGACTGAATAAAGCTCACCATCATGCCGTCTCTATCTGCCGTACACAGATAAACCGTGCCACCCGCGGGCGGTTTGCCTGGCAACACATTGGCCGCACGCTCACCAATGAGGGCGCGGCGCGAGGCCAAATATTGCGGATCCAACATGCCAGCGGCAGGCACCTCACGCTTGGCCGGGTCGGCGATGTATTGGTGCCCGTCAGCATAAGCAAGCTTCATCGCCTCGATCTGCTGATGCCAAATATCCGCATCAACATGCGCAGTCCCAGCACGCAAACCATCCATCATGCCCAAGGCCTGCAAGGCGATGATGCCGCTGCCATTAGGTGGGATCTCCCAAACCGTATGGTCACGGTAGTTGATGCCGATCGGAGCAACCCATTCACCGTGATGTCGGCTCAAGTCATCAGCTGACAAAATGCCACCGGTCGCGTTCGAAAACGCCACAATCTGCTCGGCAATCTCGCCCTCGTAATAATCTCGGACGCCCGCCTCGGCGAGCCGTTTCAAAGTCCGCGCATGGCCAGGGTTGTACCATCGTTGGCCGGCGCTTGGCGGTTTGCCGTCACGTAAAAACGCTTGTCGCCAACCTGCATATTGCGCACCTTCGATTTGGCTGAACTCAAGCGCAGCTTTAGCCCAGAAAAATGCCACCACTGGTGACACCGGATAACCTTTTTCCGCGTACTCGGCGGCCGCAGCCAACAGGCGCTGCATTGGCAAGCGACCAAAGCGCTCGGCCATCATGCCCCATGAGTCCACTGCACCGGGCACGGTAACGGGATCCCAGCCGCGGCTTGGCATTGCGCTCAAGCCACGCGCACGCAGCTTGTCCGCATCAAGCGCGCCAGCTCCAGCGCCAGATGCGTTCAATCCATGCAGCTCTTGGCCATCCCATATCAATGCAAAAGCATCACTGCCCAGACCGTTCGAGGTCGGCTCCACAACGGTCAAAGCCGCGGCTGTCGCGATAGCGGCATCAACCGCGTTACCGCCGTCGCGCAATACCGCGAGGCCCGCTGACGCAGCCAACGGTTGGCTCGTGGCAACTGCGCCGTTAGCGCCGTAAACCGGCATGCGAGTCGACTTGAAAGGATGATTCGTATAGTCCAAGGGGCACTCCAAGATACGAGATTAACTGAGGCAACTATTGTGACTGATTATGTCGGTACTTGCCGCTGCTCGATGCTGTAATCGCTCAACGCGATTCTGCTCGCGCCCGTAAACGATTAGGATAGCGGCAGTTACCACTGTCTGGAGATGTCCGAATGCTCACTGCCGCGTATAGGTCCCGCTCGTTTTCCGGGCTACTAGCGTTGACGCTTGGGCTGGTACTCACCGCGCATAGCGCGCTTGCGCTTGGTGCTGAGGACGGCAAGAAGTTCAAAGATTGGACGATTCGCTGCGAACAATATAAGCGTCCCAAAGGCAAAGACTTCGAGCAATGCCATATCTTTCAGGATTGGAAGCACAAGGAACAGAAACTGCGCATATTACACATGGCAGTGGCGTATCCGCCGAACAGCCCAGGACGTGCAGTTGCCGTGCTAACCATGCCTTTGGGAATCTACTTGCCGGGTGGTGTCAAAATCAAGATCGACGAAGGTGAGCTGCGCGATCTGGTCGTAGAGCGCTGCGAGCCGGTGGGTTGCAAAGCCGGATTTCCAGTTGATCCCGGCGTCCTGGCGGAACTGAAGAAGGGCGTTAAAGCCTACGTCACATTCCAAGACATGCGCAGAAAGCCAGTCACCGTACCGGTGTCATTGCGCGGCTTTACCGCGGGCCTTGGCGCGCTGAAGTAGAGTTGGCCACCGCGCAACGCTAAGCCTCAATCATGCCATTCGCGCCGCACGCGATTGGTGACACCGCAAAGCAGCGCATAGGCGATAGTGCCTGCGTGTTGGGCAACCTGTTCGGCCGGCAAACCCTGGCCCCACAACACCACCTTGTCACCACGCGCTACCTTTGGCAGTGAGGTGACGTCCACCGTTAACATGTCCATTGATACGCGCCCCACCAGTGCCGCCTTATGGCCATTGACTAAAACCGGCGTGCCATTCGGCGCATAGCGCGGATAGCCATCGCCGTAACCAGCCGCAATTACCGCAATGCGGCTTCGCACAGGCGCGCGCCAAGTGCTCGCATAGCCGACACCATCACCTGCGCCGACTTCGCGCACCGCAATGACGCGCGATTCAAACGTCATGACCGGTCGCAACTCGAGGTCTTGCGCACACGTGTCGGCGAGCGGCGAAATGCCGTACAGCATGATGCCCGGTCGCATCCACGAATCGCAACGCAGCTCGCGCAATAGCCCCGCAGAATTACATAAGCTGGTCGTACGCGCGTGCACACTCGCAACAGCTTGATTGAAGCGCAGCAATTGCGTCGCCGTAAGTGTGCCCGGCTGCCCGCAGATATCAGCATCCGCGTTCGCAAGGTGCGACATCATGCCGGGCGTCGCAGGCGCTAGCAGCTGCATTAGACGTGACCAGGCGTGGCGCAACTCAAGTGCGCTGAATCCGAGTCGGTTCATGCCGGTATCGAGTTTTAGCCAGGTCCGCATCAGCGCGCGATGGTCGAGCCCACGGCCGGCCAGCACGGCCAAATCATCGACTTGGTCTAGGGTATGAAAAACGAGGTCGAGGTCGAGCTGCAACGCGCGCTCGAGTTCATCGCGATCCACTGCCCCCTCCAACAAAAGCACGGACTCGTTACGCCCGGCCGCGCGTAGCGCTTCGGCCTCCTCCAAACACGCAACCGCAAAATGTTTGGCTCCGGCGCAAGCGAGCACCTGCGCCGTCGGCACCAGGCCATGACCATAAGCATCTGCTTTAACGACAGCGTAGACCTCAGCGCTGCCAGCGCGGCGCTCAGCCTCGGCAAAGTTGTGCGCTAGATGACTCTTGCTCAAGCGCGCGACGGCCGCCCGGCTCATTCGTAGAAGCCACCAGGCGGTAGGTCAGGGGCAAAGTTCTCAAATTTAGTGAACTGGCCAAGAAAGGTCAGGCGCACCTTGCCGATCGGGCCGTTACGCTGTTTGCCGATGATAACCTCCGCAACACCTTTGTCGGCGCTGTTCTCGTTATAGACTTCATCTCTATAGATGAACATGATCACATCCGCGTCTTGCTCGATAGCGCCAGACTCGCGTAAGTCCGACATGATCGGACGCTTGTCCTGACGCTGCTCCAAACTACGATTCAACTGCGACAGCGCGATCACTGGCACATTGAGTTCCTTCGCCAGGGCTTTTAGCGAGCGCGAAATCTCCGAGATCTCAGTGGCCCGGTTTTCGCCTTTGCTGGAGCCCTGCATGAGCTGCAGATAGTCAATGACGATGAGGTCTAACGGCTTCTCACGAGTCAAACGGCGGCATCGAGCGCGCACTTCTGACGGTGTCAGCGCCGGGGTGTCGTCGATATAGATCGAGGCTTCGTTCAGTATCGTCAAAGTGGAGGTCAGTGCGTGCCAATCTTCATCGCCCAGCCGACCGGTGCGCACCTTTAACTGGTCCACTCGACCAAGCGACGACAGCATGCGCATAGTCAGCGAGGCAGCCGGCATCTCCATACTGAACACTGCGACGGTGGACTTCGATCCCAACGCGGCATTTTCCACCAAGTTCATCGCAAACGAAGTTTTGCCCATCGACGGACGCCCTGCAACGATTACTAAGTCGCCGCGCTGCAGGCCTGAGGTCATGCCATCGAGATCATGGAATCCGGTTGAAATCCCGGTGATCTCGCTGCCGTGATGGTAAAGCTCGTCGATGCGGTCAAAAACCTCGACCAACACATCTTTGATCGACTGAAATCCAGAAGTGTCACGGCTGCCGGTCTCGGCAATTTCGAACACGCGTCGTTCCGCTTCGTCGATGAGGTTTTGGGCCGAGCGCCCTTCCGGCTTGAACGCGGCTTCAGCAATGTCATGGCCAGCTCGAATCATATCGCGCAATACCGCCCGCTCACGGACAATTTCCGCGTAGGCGCCAATGTTGGCGGCGCTCGGCGTATTACTGGCAAGTTCACCTAAATAAGCTAGGCCACCGGCAGATTCGAGTTCGTCCCGGTTCGACAAAAACTCCGATACCGTCACCACGTCAAGCGGTTCGCTGCGATTAGCCAGTTCGCGCACCGCTGCAAAAATGAGCTGATGGTCGCGGCGATAGAAGTCAGATTCCGAAACCACATCAGCGACGCGGTCCCACGCAGACTCAGCAAGCATCAGGCCACCAAGCACAGATTGCTCGGCTTCCATTGAGTGCGGTGGGATCTTCAGCGAAGCGGCATCAAGCTCACCGGCAGGCCGTGAAAACGGAAGCTCGCGCATCAATCGGGACACCTGAGAACAGAACAAATGAGGACGTCACAATACACTGCCGCAAGCAAACATTCCCAAGAGGCGACAAACCGGCATGCGCAGCATTACCACCAGAGAATAAAGTGGGACGTGCAGATTTTGGTCAGCCGGAGCTGAGCTCGCCAGCGCCGACAAGAGGTTGCTGTATGAGGCCTCAGACTTACAATATCGTCACAGCCCGAACGGCAGCTCCGCTCAGGCGTATCACGCAAAGTGTCAACAATTAGGCCCACACTCAGTGCCGGCAACTGCGCTGCGTCGTGAAATCTTGGAGTAGCCCAGTTGCTGGGCTACTTCCGAGCCGTTTGACTAGCCTACGACGTTAACTAAAACAGTCGTGGACACATCGGGATGCACGCGCACCTCGACATCAAACTCACCGATATGGCGGATTGGGCCGCCATCAGGCATGCGCACTTCCGAGCGCTCCAATGTCAATCCTTGCGCAAGCGCTGCTTCGACTACGTCAGCAGCACCAACAGAGCCAAACAACTTACCTTCATCGCCTGCCTTGGCGGCAATTTCGATCACGACGCCGGCGAATAGATCGGCGCGCTTTTGTGCCTCACTCAAACGTTCAGCCTGTTTGCGCTCAAGTTCTGCGCGCTGCTGTTCGAAATTCTCGAGATTGGCTTTCGTCGCCCGAACAGCTTTACCAGTTGGGATCAGAAAATTACGTGCATAGCCCGGTTTTACCCGTGCTTTGTCACCCAGTTGGCCTAAACCCTGGACCTTATCCAACAAGATCACATCCATTCCAGTGAACCCCTCCGTCAGCATCAATAAGTGCAGCTCAGCGCAACTGCGCGCGCCGCCGATAATCTAGCCATGTATCGAAGAAACCGGTCAGAGCAATGATTAGCAATGACATTGGCGTCAACACAAACATGACCACGTACATTCCAATGAGCCAGCCACGGTGCGCGTCACGTAATGCGACCAGCCCATGCGCTACAGCCACTCCCTGCAACAAGAAAACCAGCATTCCAACTTGCGCTAGAGCGCCAGTGAAGGTCTTCAAACCGCCATCGACCAGCGAGGCAATAACCGTGAGGAGTAGTACCACGATTGCCAGCCATCGCGGCAAGCGCAATTCACGAAACTCACGTCCAAAACCACCCGGATTGTCCATTCGGGATTGCCACCAGCGCGCTAGTAGCAAACTCAAGGCCACTCCAATGGCCCATGACGACACCATCATCTGCGCAACCGAACGCGCAATCTCAGGTATATCCGCTTTTGTAGCCGCAGGCGACCCTTGCGGAAAAGATTGCTGCATTGCTGCCTGCAACTGATCCCACTGCGCGCGAAACCACGGCTCCATCTGTGCTGCCGGGTCCCCCCAAAACATAAACACGCCAATTTGCAGCACACACGCCATCACGAAAATGCCAGCGAATGCATCACCTTGGCTCGAGCGGCGTCCAAGCCACCACGCAGCCGCCAGCGTCGGTAACCATGCAGACACAACCAACCCGACTACAGCGACCGCTGAACCGTGGGCGATCAGCAAGCCCACCGCAACCAACGCTGCGGCACCTGCCAACACAATGAGTGCTTCATTGACATCGTTACGTAGGGCTGTCAAACCGATCAGCGCCGCGCTCGAGTACAGCAAAAACGCCACCGGTAAGGCGAGCACAACTGTCGCAGTTGGGCTTATTAGCAACAGCGCGTAGGCCAGCCCTGCCATACCACTTGCTACAAGTACCGCGCGAGCACGCGAACGCATCGCGAGTTGCATGAGTGCGTACACTCAGCTCTCCCTTTTAGCTCAACGGCAGGCCGCGCAAGAGTTAATTTAGATTCCCGCAGTAACTGCCGAAATCTGCCGCGCGCCTTTAGCCGTAGATCTTGAACCTAGTCGTGCGCGTCACTGTAAGGCACCAAGGCCAAGAATCGTGCTCGTTTTACCGCAGTTGCGAGCTGGCGTTGGTAACGCGCCTTAGTGCCCGTAATACGGCTTGGCACGATCTTACCTGTTTCAGTCAAATACGCTTTGAGCGTATTGAGATCTTTGTAATCGATCTCAACTACACCTTCAGCGGTGAAACGGCAAAATCGGCGGCGACGAAAAAATCTAGCCATGAATTCGGTCTCCTGAGAGCATCAATTTGGTACGAGTAGCGTTAAGTTGGTAACGACATTTACTCGGATTTAGTACTGTCGTCAGCAACACTCGGCTCTGCGGCGGGCGCACTCGGTGGTGTGTCAGTCGCGGCTGCTACACTCGGTGCGGCGTCAGTCACCGGGGCTGCACTTGCAGCTGGCGCGGCGTCATTGCGTTCGCGAGGGGGGCGGTTGTCATCGTCACGGAATCTGCTGCGCTCACCCCGATCACTATCGTCACGATCTTCACGTGATTTAGCTAATGGTGAAGGCTCCACGTCGGGCCCGCGGCGGGACACGATGAGATTGCGGATGACTGCATCATTAAAACGGAATGCGCTTTTCAGTTCATCCAGCGTTTCAAGCGAACATTCAATGTTCATCAACACGTAGTGGGCTTTGTGAATTTTATTGATCGGATAAGCCAGTTGCCGGCGTCCCCAATCTTCGAAACGATGAATCTTACCCTCGGCACCTTCAATCATAGAGCTATAACGCTCTACCATTGCACCGACCTGCTCGCTCTGGTCAGGATGAACCAGAAATATGACTTCGTAGTGTCTCAAGTTTTTGAGCTCCCTTCGGAAATAGTCGCGTGCCTGAACATCAACAAAATGGATTTGCATTGAGCGGCTGCGACAATCAAGCCTCCCACACAGCCAAGTTTTGCGCGCGGTGAGGCAAGGAGTATTCGTGCAGTCTTTTTAGGGACTCTTGCGCGAAGCCGAGCAGTTTAGTTCAGTTTCGGTTCCAGACGCAATATGTTTGCATTTCGTCACTCACGTGACGCGACGTTGACGCTGCATCTCGAACAAGGCAATCCCAGTTGCGACCGACATATTGAGACTCTCCATCGCACCAGGCATCGGGATTTTTGCGACCTGGTCACAGTGCTCGCGCGTCAGACGCCGCAGACCACTTGCTTCCGTTCCGATCACCAGCGCCGTCGGTGCGCGCAGGTCAAGATCAAATAAAGCTGTCGTCGTATCACCCGCAAGCCCCACCACGGGCATGCCAAAATCACTAATTTGACGCAGCGCGCGGGCGAGATTTGCAACACTACAAACGGGTATAAGTTCGGCGCCACCTGACGCAATACGGCGCGTAATAGGCGTCAGCGGCGCGGCCCTTGATTTGGGCACGATCAACGCCGCTACCGCGGCAGCCGCGGCGCTACGTAAACACGCGCCCAGATTATGCGGATCGGAAACACCATCCAGAACCAGTAGGTCGGCAGACTCCACAGACAACTTCTGCAGGACCGCGTCGAGCGTAATTTCGGGCGCTGGTCGGCATCTCGCCACAACGCCCTGATGGCGTGCGCCATCACTCAAACGATCCAATGCCTCGCGCGGTACGAACTGAGGCGTAATTCCTGATGCATGCGCCTGCTCGAGGATCGCCTGAACGCGCGCATCATCACGCTCACGCTGCACGAACAACTCGAGAACATCTTCGCCACGCTGCGTCAGGACACTGCCTAAGGCATGCAAGCCCACTATCAGGTCATCGACTGAGGTATTGCGCGATCTACCGTGGCGCTTAGGCTTGTTCATGCGCAGCAAGCTTAGCGCCGCTCACTGCGCCCGGACTTGGGTTTGCGTGCAGGCTTTGATTTGCGCCCTGGCCGCGGCTTGCGTCCAGCCTTCTTATTCGCCGCAGGTGGTGCGTTGGCGCCAGATTCTTTATCGAGTAGCTCAAAATCGATCTTGCGCTCATCCAAATTCACCCGCGCGACGCGCACGCGCATGCGTTCACCCAAACCAAATTTTTTCTGGCTGCGCTCGCCAACAAGTTGCTGGTGCATTGGGTCGAATCGAAAATAGTCAGTGCCAAGACCGCTGATGTGCACGAGCCCATCAACGAGAATCCCATCAAGCTCCACGAACAGACCAAAACTTGCCACTCCGGTGACCGTACCGTCGAAAATGTCGCCGAGCTTGTCGAGCATGTACTCACATTTCAGCCATGCCGTGACATCGCGACCGGCGTCATCAGAGCGGCGCTCAGTAAGCGAACAGTTGGTGCCCATTTCACTGAGCTGTTCTGGCGTAGGCTTCCACGCAGGCGCACCAGCCACGCGCAGCACACTCTTAATAGCACGATGAACGATCAAATCTGGGTAGCGGCGAATTGGCGAGGTGAAATGCGCATATTGGTCCAAGCTGAGACCGAAATGCCCAAGCATCCGCGGTTCATAACACGCTTGGCTGAGGCTACGCAGCAACATCGTACGCAATGCGCGCGCATCGGCGCGGCCATCTATGCGTCGACTCAATGCAGCAAAATGCTGAGCATTGGGTTCGGAGCCACCGCCAAGGCGCAATCCGAGTGGCGCCAAATAGGTACGTAAATCCTTAAGCTTCTCGGCCCGCGGCGCTTCATGCACGCGAAACAAACCGCCCGCTTTGTGCTTGTGGACAAATTTTGCGGCGCACACGTTCGCCGCGATCATGCATTCTTCGATAATCCGATGCGCATCGTTGCGAATTACCGGCAACAGCCGTTCAATCTTGCGATCGGCGCCAAACACAATCTGAGTTTCATTACTTTCGAATTCGATACAACCACGCCGCGCGCGTGCCGCCGCGAATGCGTGATACACGGCATAGAGCTGCTCCAAATCCTCAACGTGAGCCGCGCGGGAATCGCGCGCCGCAGCCACACGATGCTGCACCACATCCGCGACTTCGTCGTAGGTCAGGCGCGCATGCGAGCGAATGACCGCTTCGTAAAAACGCGAACGATAGGCTTCACCATCTTGATTGATCTGCATTTCACAGACCATGCTCAAACGCTCACGGTCAGGATTGAGCGAACATAATCCGTTGCTCAGAACTTCCGGTAGCATCGGCACAACGCGCCCTGGCAGATAGGTCGAATTGCCGCGTGCCCGTGCTTCACGGTCGAGCGCGGTTCCAGGCTCGACATAACTCGCCACATCCGCAATTGCGACCCATAAACGCCAACCTTTGGGCGTCGCTTTACAGTACACAGCGTCGTCGAAGTCTTTGGCGTCCGCGCCATCAATCGTGACGAACGGTAACTTGGTCAAATCCTTACGCGTAGCGCCAGCATCTGCAGGAATGGTGTTGCTATAGCCGGCGACTTCCTCAAGCACATCGCGCGGCCACTCGTGCGGGATCCCGTGTGAGCGTATGGCAACCTCGATTTCCAAACCCGGGGCCATTTCTTCGCCGAGGATTTGTATAACTTCGCCGACCGGGCGGCTGCGCCCAGATGGTTGTTCAACTAAGCGCGCGATAACTATTTGGCCATCGCTCGCGCCGCCTTCCATGTCGCTTGCGATCAGCACGTCTTGATGAAATTCACGCCGGTCCGGATACACAAAGCCGGTGCCACGCTCGCGAAAGAAACGCCCCACTACTTCAGTTGTGTTGCGCTCCAGCACTTCAACCAGCTTTGCCTCAGCGCGCTGCTGATGCGGACTTGTCGCTAGTCGGACCAGCGCACGGTCACCGTGCATAACGGCGCGCATTGTGCGCGGGGACAAGAACAAATCCTCGCCACCCTCGTCCGGGCGCAGGAAGCCATAGCCATCACGATGGCTAATAACCACGCCACGGATGAGGTCCATTTTATCGACGAGTCCGAACTCCCCGGCGCGATTGCAAAGCAATTCGCCGTCGCGCTCCATCGCGCGCAAACGGCGCGTGAGGCCGATGCGTGCATCCTCCGCAGTCAGACCGAGATTGATTGCGAGGGTGTCTGCATCAAGCAGTGAGCCATGATTGGCCAAATAGTTGCGCAAAAAATCACGACTAGGAACTGGGTTTTCGTAGCGATCATCAGCCAGAGCGGCTGGGTCTTTAGATATGCGCCAATGCTTCGACATCAGTCGAGCCTCGGCTCGGCGCCACTGCGCGCGGGGTTTAGAATGCTTATGTAATCTTTACTCAATCGAATACGCTATTAAATTAGCGTAAATAAAGGGGAATTTACCACTGAAGTGGTGCCGATCCCCGGACTCGAACCGGGACGCCTTGCGGCACAGCCACCTGAAGACTGCGTGTCTACCAATTCCACCAG
>Ga0055584_100002418_pt1 | contig 18457 bp, 21 predicted proteins | sample OSDHelmetaG_FD_58716 | JGI IMG/M metagenome (GOLD analysis project Ga0055584, IMG submission 58716) | Pelagic marine sediment microbial communities from the LTER site Helgoland, North Sea, for post-phytoplankton bloom and carbon turnover... | ecosystem: Environmental > Aquatic > Marine >... | reverse complement strand
TGATAAAAGCCCGACCGGTCTCGGCGAACCCGGCGTCCCCACGTTCGCACCTGCATTGATTAACGCAATTTATGCTGCCAGCGGCAAGCGTTATCGATCGATTCCGATTAAGCCAGTGAGTGTTTGAGCAAAAAGAAAAGCCACCCCGAAGGGTGGCTATAGAGTTGGTTTAGAACCGATAGCCAATACCGGCACCGACGACAAACGGACTCACATTTGTGTCGACCCGCAAATTGGTGCCTGCCAACGGGCCACCATTAATAAAAATACTGGCTTCGGTTTCGATATCGATATATTTCATGTCGATGTTGAAATACCAGTTGTCTCTCCAGTCAATATCAACACCAACTTGTGCGGCCCAGGTCCAGCCGTTTCTAGTATTGACGTGAACAGGTCCTCCCACCACAGATTCTAGTTGGGTTGTCGCATCATCCCAGAGGAAGGCGGTATAGTTGACGCCAACACCAGCATAGGGGCGAATCTTACTGTCCGGCATAAAGTGATATTGCAATGTCACAGTAGGGGGTAATACCCAGGTGTCGAAAATCTTAAAGCCGTCGGTTAAACCACTACCCGCAGCGCCACCAGTTAATGTCGTGACTAAAGTTGATAAACCGTTATCACGCAATTCAACATCATGATTTGCGATACCGGCAATGGCTTCTATGCCAATATACTTTGTTAACATATAAGTAATGTCTACTTCAGGGACAATGGCTTTGCCAACATTGACACGCGATGAGGTGCCGCCATTTAGACCTTGAACGCTACCTGCACCGGCAACTCTCACCTGGTCACTGTTATCATCAGGGACAATGGCAATGCCGCGCAGCCGTACCAGGATATCACCCTGTTCGGCATAGCTGAGAGGAGTAAGGCCTAATAAAAGCACCGCCATTAGTATAGTTTTTTTCATGGTTTTTCCTTTAGTTTTAAAATTGAAATAGATAAAAAATCTGGTAGAGAGCAATATCTCTTCATCAATTACCGCGCAGTATTCACGCAGTAACAAAAATTTATTTTTAGATTATGTAGAAAATCGCTACTCATTTAGCCGGCGCACAATTCTTGCCACCGATTTTTATTACAACGATGAGTAGCGGATCAAACTGGTAAGATTGATCAAGACCAAATAATTTCTTGACTCATAATTACGTATAAAATTATTGAATTAAATTAGAAACAAGATCGCATATTTTGAGATCCTAAATTTTGACTTTGATCAAGTTTTCAACAAATCCCTACCTTATGAAGGGTTATAAGTCGAAGACGAGTATTCATACGAAAATCGGAAGATAAGACGAGTAAAGAGCCAGATTTATGAAACTCAATATCAACTCAGTGGTATTTGAATTTGAATTTTGGTTTTCTTAGTTTCTCGGTTAATCTGCTAATCTTGAACCTCATATTTAGAGTGACGTCTCATACAGGCAGGAGCTAAAACAATGAACACAAGAACAACCTCCATCAGAAATCTATTCCTTTTCATTTTTCTGCTGATACTAAATCCCGCTGCAAACGGTGAGAAGGCGAGCAATGTAGTGTCTAAAAGCCCATGGGGAGCCGAAGATGAAATAGGCACGCTCAATATGATGAGCGAGACTTCGAGTTTTGAGATACTGAAACGAATCGCCAGCGGCAAGGTCTATGATCTGGGTGTCGACCTGTTTACCGGCATGCCTAATTGTTGCGCAATGTTGGGTGCGCCAGATTATCATTTTTTTACTACACAGCGTCCGGCGCGGGGTGATGACAAAGAGCTGGTGTCCTACTCCGGTGATACGATTTCAACTTCTACACATATGGGCACACATCTTGATACCCTCAATCACTTTGGTCTCAAGGGAAAGATCTGGAATGAAGTGAGTGCGGATGATGCACTTGGACCACGCGGCTGGAGTAAGTCAGGTGCAGACAAATATCCACCTGTTATTGCCAGAGGTGTGCTCATTGATGTTGCAAAATCTATGCAGGTAGACCAACTGCCTGCTTCCTATGTCATTACAGCATCTGATTTACAGAAAGCATTAAAAGAGCAGGGCACCACACTTCAATCCGGCGATGTGGTCTTAATACGCACTGGTTTGATGACACAATGGCCCGACGCTTCAAAATATCGTATGAGCGATCAGGCAGGTCTCGGTCTTGAGGGAGCAAAATGGCTGGTGGAAGAGAACAAGGCCATGTTACTGGGTGCAGATAATTTTGGTTTAGAGAGTTTCCCATCCACAGACAAGGCAAATTTTGCGCCCATGCATACTTATCTGCTGGGCCAACGAGGTGTGTCCTTTCTGGAAGTGCTGTGGTTGGAAGACCTGGCAAAGGACAAGGTTTACGAATTTGTCTTCATTGCTTCCGCATTGAAACTACGTGGTGCGAGTGGCTCGCCGGTTCGACCTCTGGCAATTCCTATTAGCAAACGGTAAAGAGGCTTAAATAGACAGGAATAGATTATTGTCTATTTTGGTAGCTTGATAATTTCTATCGCATTATCGAATGGGTCGCGTAGGTAAATGGATTCTGTTCGATCACGGTGAAGGCTTAGTTCTCCAAATTTTTCAGCTTCCTGGTTCTGTATTGCGAAGTGCGGTGGATGCTGTCCAGGCACTACCAAGGCCAGCGAGATATTGTCAAACTCAAGCATGGCCCAGGTGTCATCCTGATAGTTAACTTTAATATCAAACTTGTCTTCATACCAATCCACAGCTTGCTTAACATCGTCAACTTGAATAGCAATGTGATGTATCTTATCCATAGCAATCTCCATTTATATTATTTGAAGAAGTGTACCCTATTCGTGTTAGTTAAGAATTCTTGCCAGCATTAAAACGTGAAGCAGCGTCACGATGAAGGTCAATTTTAAACGCATTCCTAAATACCAGTCAGGCATAATTTTGGATAAAGGTGAATACTTTTCATAAATAAATAACGAAGGAAAGGCAATTACCAGAATGATTAATGTCAACAAAGGTGGAAGAAGTAATGCTAGCCAGGCAACCAGGGCAGGTATCACTCCAATACCCAATATTAGATTGGCATCATTAAGTGTGTTCTCTGTAAGAATGTAACCCCAATGCACCGCACCAATAAAACTGAGAATGATGGCACTATAGGTGGTAAATCCTGTCAAAGATAATGAATGCAGCGGATCATTGAAAAAATAGAATCCAGGCACACAGAACAGAAAAGGTATCAGTCCAGCAAAACCAAGTAGACGCGCTTGTTTAATTTGTATTTTTTCCATCAGTTCGAACGATTAGAGTTAAAATCCACTTTAACAGATATCTAAAAAAGGAGAACGAAGCCTCGTTGGTTTCGTCTACTGCCTGGTTAACTGAAAAGTATACATTCTCAAACACTTTGAGCGATGGTTAAAGCCTTCGAAAACGTCTTTGTAGTGCTGCTAAAAATGGATAACAAGATCCTCACGTTACGTCAAGCAAGGGCTTTTTCGAGACTGTCGGTGGTTAGCTGGATGTCAGAACCCTCGGGTATTAGCGATTACTGACATTAAAAACTTAAAACTCGTGCGCAATGAAAAACCACGTCTTCACAGGGGAATGAAGACGTGGCAACATACAATATCTTGTTGTCTGCAAAAACTTGCAGTGTCAGCAAAAATACCTTACTTTCTCGGCATTAAAACGCTATCGATGACGTGAATCACACCATTGCTGGCGATGATATCGGTGGTCACAACATTGGCATTATCGACTTTTACACCGTTCGCAGTGTCGATGGCAACCGTGCCGCCCTCTACGGTCATGGCCGAATCAAGCTTTACTACATCCGATGCCAACACCTTACCTGCTACTACATGATAGGTTAGGACCTTGGTTAGAGCAGCCTTGTCAGCCAGTAAGGCCTTTAGATCTGCGGCCGGGATTTTCGCGAATGCGGCGTCAGTCGGCGCAAACACGGTAAATGGACCGGGACCTTTTAAGGTGTCGATCAAACCTGCCACAGTCAGTGCTGTTGCGAGGGTCTGAAAATTTCCAGCGCTTACAGCAGTGTCAACGATATCTTTTTTCATGCCGTGATGCTCTGCCTGTGCAAAAGGTAAAACAAGGAGGGTTGATACAAGTAAAAGTACTTTAGCAATTGATTTCATGTTTTGTAACTCTGTTAATTTATTGAGAAATCATAATGCAAAATGGGTTGTGAACATGCAGTGATATGCCTGTGAAAAAAATGTGAAGTAGCAGTTTTTATAAAAAAATATTTGCCGGATAAGATCTGTGCTTCTTATGGTATGGTATTCACATCGTGCCTGATTGTAGGAAAAATATTTTTTAAATGCTGCCTTAGTCGGGGTCTGCTAACCTGAATTTTATTTTATGTTTAAGACTTACTCTGCTTACTGGAAAACGAATGTCTGTTACTTTACTAACTCGATTGATTTGCTGTTTGTGCGCTAAGTCAATTTCTGAATCATGAATCTCGCAGTGATCGGTGCCGGTCTGGCGGGCCTGGTTGTTGCTCGACAACTAGGGGAAAATTTCAAGGTAAAAGTATTTGAAAAATCCCGTGGTGTAAGCGGCCGATTGGCGACACGCTATGCTGAGGATTTTGTATTCGACCATGGGGCGCAGTATTTCACTGCCAGAAGCAGAGCTTTTCGTTCGCTTATTCGACCTCTGCTTACAGAAGGAGTGTTGCAGAACTGGATACCGAAGGTTGTCACTATTGAAAAAAACAAGAAGCCCTACAAACGCCAGTGGTTTGAACCTCATTACGTGGCAACGCCAAACATGAATGAGCTCGGCAGAGTTCTTTGCCGTGACCTCGTGGTGATCAAGGAATGCAACATTCTGTCGCTTGTCGCCGACAGCGGCGGCTGGAGACTTGAACAGGCCGGCGGCGAGTTAACAGGACGTTTTGACTGGGTCATAAGCACAGCACCGGCGCCACAGACCTTGACTATTCTGCCGTCGGCGTTTTTGCATCGTCAAATACTGGAAAGTGTCAAAATGACGGCTTGTTTTTCACTGATGCTGGGATTTGACGAGGCGCCTGCGTTTAATTTTGATGCAGCGATTGTAAAAAATTCCGCCATCGGCTGGCTGGCGGTTAATTCACACAAGCCTGGTCGAGATGGCAGCTACACATTACTGGTACAGACCAGTCCTGAGTGGGCGGATGAGCATATTGACATGCGCCCCGATCGTGTCGAGTCTACCCTCATCTCAGAGCTGCAGGAGCTGATCGATATCGACTGGCCTGTGCCCGTGCACAGCGATTTACATCGCTGGCGCTATGCGGGTACATCGGTAGCGGCTGATGAGGATTACCTCATTGATCATAAGAATCAACTGGCTGCCTGTGGTGACTGGTGTATAGAAGGACGTGTAGAGGCCGCTTTCCTCAGCGCGCGTGGGCTTGCCCGAGAACTAAACAGGATTATCTAGCGGGTTATATATGGGAACAAAGATTAACGATGATGCTAACGTCGCAGTTATCGGCAGCAGTGGAGCTATTGGTGCAGCATGTGTGCGTCAACTTGCCGGGAGAGTCACTGCTGGAAAGATTTATGCGTTTTCTCGCTCTTTAGCAAATTTCAATTTATCAAATGTGATTGAAGCGCATATTGATGTTGAACATGAAAGCAGCATAGAAGTAGCCGCCAATTCGATACCAATCGATGTGAAGCTGGATTGGATTATTGTCGCGTTGGGGGTCCTGCATGACGGCGAGCTGAAACCAGAGAAAGCTCTACGGGATCTCTCGGTAGAAAAATTCCAGCGGCTTTTCAGTATCAATGCAATCGGACCTGCACTCGTTGCTAAGTACTTCCTACCGAGACTTCACCGGGATGGGCCTACCCTGTTTGCAGCCATGTCCGCACGTGTCGGTAGCATCACTGATAATCGGCTCGGTGGTTGGTATGCCTACCGCGCCTCCAAGGCCGCGCTAAACATGATCATCAGGAATATCAGTATTGAAATGAGAAGACAAAATAGCCAGTCGGTGATTGTTGGTTTGCATCCCGGTACCGTCGACAGCAAACTGTCCGCACCGTTTCAGAAAAATGTGCCTGCAGCGCAATTATTTACCGCCGATCATTCGGCTACACAACTCCTCGAGGTGATGGACAGCCTCGGTCCCGAGGATAGTGGTCATGCCTACGCCTATGATGGCAAACTGATCGACCCCTGATAATTGGCGCCGGACAAGAATTTCTGCTTGCCAAAATACCTAAGCGGAAATATATTTTATCTGCCAAATCTTTTAACTGGAAAAGAAAAATGAAAACGATACGTGTTGTGCTTGGAGACCAACTGAGTCATAGCATTTCCAGTCTGCAGGATTATAATCCAGAGCAGGACATCGTCCTTATTTGCGAGGTTCTCTCGGAGGCTCGTTATGTCAAACACCATAAGAAGAAGATCGCCTTTGTGTTTTCAGCCATGCGTCATTTTGCATTGGAGCTGGAGGATATGGGTAAGCGCGTGGACTATATTCGGCTGGATGACGCAGACAATACAGGTTCTTTGAAAGGTGAAGTCGAGCGCGCGATTCAACGTCATGAAGTAAAAAAAATAATAGTAAGCTTTCCGGGCGAGTACCGTGTGCTGGAGGATATTCGGACCTGGCAGCGGATTGTCAGTGTCGATGCTGTAGAAATACGTGAAGATACGCGTTTTCTTTGTTCGCCGGCAGACTTTCGTGAGTGGGCGAAGGGACGCAAACAATTACGCATGGAATATTTTTATCGTGACATGCGCAAGCGCTACGACATTCTCATGAATGGAGATGCGCCCGAAGGTGGCAGCTGGAACTATGATGCTGAAAATCGAAAACCGCCAACACACGCGCTAGAAGTTCCGGCCACTTACCGCGCCAAACGGGACGCCATTACCGAGGAGGTGCTGACACTGGTAGGCAAGCGTTTTGCCGATCATTTTGGTGATCTGGAACCATTTTACCTCGGCGTGACACGTGCACAGGCAAAACGTGCGCTGGCTAAATTTGTTGCCGAACGGCTCTTGCATTTCGGTGACTACCAGGATGCCATGTTGGAAGACGAGGCCTGGATGTACCATTCACATTTGAGTTTTTATCTCAATTGCGGATTGCTGCAATCGCTGGAGTGCATAGAGGCGGCAGAGCAGGCCTATCAGGTTGGCGCAGCACCGCTGAATGCGGTAGAAGGATTCATCCGGCAGTTGTTGGGATGGCGGGAATATGTGCGCGGCATATATTGGCAAGAGATGCCTGGCTACGCCCGGCAGAACTACCTCGGCGCGAAAAGGGATTTGCCCGGATTTTTCTGGAGCGGGAAGACAAAAATGAACTGTGTGCAGCAGTGTGTGAAAGAAACCAGGGAAAATGCCTATGCACACCACATCCAACGTCTCATGGTGTTGGGTAATTTTTCCCTGCTTGCGGGAATCCATCCACAACAGGTGAATGAATGGTATCTCATCGTCTACGCAGACGCCTATGAGTGGGTCGAGTTACCCAATGTCAGCGGTATGATTCTATTCGCTGATGGAGGCCTGCTGGCAAGCAAGCCCTACGCCGCAAGTGGCAGTTATATCAATAAGATGTCGAATTACTGCAGCAACTGTGCATATAAGGTGAGCAAGAAAAATGGCGTTGATGCCTGCCCGTTTAACTACCTTTACTGGGATTTCCTGGCAAGGAATCGTAGTAAGCTTGAGGGCAATCCGCGGGTCAGCATGATGTATAAAACCTGGGATCGCATGACCGAAGATAGAAAGATCGAGATTGTCGCTGACAGCGAACGTTTCCTGACTTCGCTGTAACTGCCGGGAGTATCGATCATTACTTGCGATTACTTCTTCTTTGGTTCTGCTACGGCAGTGGCTTGTTAGGGCTCGCAGGGTGGCAGGATTATGAATTTCTATCCGTTCCAGCCACGAGTTGAGACGATATAAATACTGATTTTTATGCGTCGAGCTTGAGCCCCTCCGCCTCGACAACTTTATGCAGGGCCGTTTCGAGGATACTGCGAGAATGGCCTGCGACCTGTGCCAGATAGTGATGCAGTTTCGCGTCATCTTCACTGCGGTTCTCGCAATCGGCACTGTAAATTTCAAAGCGAGTGAGATTCAGAATGAGATCCGCAAGGTGCTGTGGACATTCACAGTTTAGGGCACTGTCCATCGAGGCAAGCGCGACCAGGTTTTCAGTAGAAAAATCAGGTTTTGCTGGTGCCTTTGACAGGTCGATAGTCTCGTTTTCGATTTCAGCTGATTCCAGTTCCACCGGCATGGTGGCCATGATCATCTCTATTAAGCCTGTACTTTTCAGTGGTGCCCGGCAGAGTATGAAGCCCTGACCTTCGAGTTGATCGATGACCAACTGGTTACTGAAGGCGTAGCTGATAAAGCAGTATTTTGCTTTTGAACGTCGAAAAATATCAACGATTTCGAAGACCTTATCCTTGTGCAGACTATCATATTCAAGCACCAGCACGTCGATATCTATTTTATTCAGAGCGCTGCCTGCCGCGACTGCCGAAGAAAAAAGACCTTGAATATCGATGCGTGGGTCAGTGATTTTTTCGTGCTTAAAAGTCGATGCTAATACTTCCCCACAAACGATGATGCGCACAGCTCGACTCAGAATCTCGGCGTTGCTAGCAGCAGGATTGTGCAAGGCGAGCAATGCATTCAATTCATCAGTACTTTGCGCCGCGAGGTTACTAATAGCATGACCGTGGTCCACCAGTTTCTTGATGAGCGTTAGTTTCTGCACGTCCTCCTTGCTGTAGGCACGGCTTGCTTTGCCGACTCGATTGGGTGTCACCAGGTGGTAGCGGCGTTCCCAGGCTCTCAGCGTATCTGTGGGGATGCCAGTAATCTTGGAAACGGCACTGATTCGTATACCTTGCTGATCTTTTGTCAGATCTTTCTTCTCTTTAATCACCGCCATTTCTTCAACTCGGCATAGGTTTTGTTTTCAAATAAAAAATAAAATACTTAAATAACAACAATTTAAATATTCTTAATTGCATTATTAACTAATCTGCAATTTCTAATAATTGTACAGTGCAAAAGCTTGACAATCAATTTTTATATGTCTATATTATGAACTATACAAAACATGAACATAATTTTGGAGCAAAGCAAATGAGTAAATTAAACAAGTCCCTTATCGTCTCAGCACAATTTTTCGCACCGCTGATGTTAATCGTAACGCTCGGTGCAATAGTCAACTAAAGCCCGACATTAATTATAGCTAAAATATTCAGGGACTAATGCCAATGAAAAATACCATAACGCGACGCAAATTCATCGCCGGCTCGGCAGCGGCGTCTGTCCTACCACTCCTGTCTGCTTCGTCAGTGCGTGCAGACAATGAGCAGCTGAAGATCGAAGAAAATAACCCACAGGCCATAGCGCTGGGATACAAGCACCAAGCCAGTGACGTGGATGTGACAAAGTTTCCCCGGCGTGCCGGAGACGCTGGGCAAACGCAGTTCTGCAGCAATTGTATGCTCTTCAACGGTAAAGCCGAAAACGAATGGGCACCCTGCGTCATTTTCGCTAATAAGCTGGTTAAGGGTGAAGGCTGGTGTAATGCCTGGGCGAAAAAAGCATCCTAGCAAAGAAAGCTAATTTATTAATCAATAGGAGAATAGAAATGAAATTTCCATCACAAGATGTCCGCGAGTTGCGAATACTCATACCTATTATGATGCTATGGGCCTTTAGCTGGAACATCAGCGCCATGACGCTGACAAGCGAGCAGGAGAATCAGATAGTTGAATCGCTAGTGGCGGATCTTGCCTCCAACGTGGAGCACCTTTTGGTAAAAGGTTCATCGGCACTTAAAAATACACAGCGAGACCTAAGTTCTATCTCTAATGAGCCGAAAAAAGTAACCGTCTCTAAAAACTAGTATCTTCTCGGCAACATTGCCGAGCAGGAACAGATCCCCTGAACCATGAGAGTGAATTCATATCCTCCTTACTGGCGGATTATTTTCTTCTTATGCATTTGCCAGAGCCTTTTCACATGGGGGCTCTGGTTTTTTTTTAGATATGTCGGAGCTTATCTGGCGTCAACACTCGGATTTAACAGAGTGACGTCTCATAGCGGCTGTTGCGATAATCTGCAGTATGGGTTTTAAGTATTGATCCGCAAGCGAAGAAAAGCTTAAGGGTTAGGTCGAGTTTGATATAACCGTTAGACGCCGGCACGGGGATAAGAATCATCATGAAGTAATAAAAATGTGCGACTTTGAAAAAACAGTTTTGCTTTATTGAGACAAAACTTGTAAACATATCAGTGGTTATGGCTTAGTCTATTCTCGTTTATAACTACTAAAGAAAATTGCCTATATGAAAGAAGAAAAACAGGAAAGTTTTGGAAACTCGATATCAAAAAACAGTAAGGGAACACTTTTTTCGATTTCTTCATCGATATTTATTATTCCGCTATGATTACATACCCTAAACCTGTTCCAATTTCTGCTGCTCAGGAATCCGTTTGGGATTATCCGCGTCCACCTGCTCTAAGAGAGTCTGATAAACATGTCCGCGTGATATTCGATGGTCAGGAACTGGCGGCTAGCAGCGCGGCAATCTGTATTCTGGAGACGAGTCATCCACCATCATATTATTTGCCGCCTGCCGATGTTGATCAGACCTTGTTACTTGCGAGTCAAAGGAGTGATAGTTTTTGCGAGTGGAAGGGGCTTGCCAGTTACTTTGATGTTGTTTCAACAGGTGAGTCCGCTGTTGCTGCCGTTTGGAGCTATGCTAGCCCGGGTGAAACTTATGCTGCCATAGAAGGCTATTATTGTTTCTATGCTCAATCCATGGATGCCTGTTACGTGGGAGAGGATAAGGTGACGCCTCAACCCGGGGGATTCTACGGTGGCTGGGTTACGCCAGATATAGTTGGGCCTTTTAAAGGAATACCCGGTTCCAACGACTGGTGAAACTGGATATGCTTAAGGAATGTATCGTTTTGTAAGCAGGGTAGTGAAAGTAAATTTATCAGGAAAATAATGAGCTTATGAATTCAGAAACCTCCGAGTCAGTACGCAGTAGCGCAGAAAGAGAAAACTTTCTTACTTCTTACATTGCGCCGATCCGAATTTCTGGTATTTCGCAATCCGGGTTCCCGCTCATTTGCTCTCTCTGGTTTGAATATGAAGATAACGCCATCTGGTGTGCGACACAAAAGACCGCAAAAATAGCCCGTGTTTTATCTGAAAACCCCAAATGTGCTTTTGAACTGGCGCCGAATGAGCCGCCTTATTACGGTGTTCGAGGTCAGGCTAATGCTTCATTACATCTTGAAAATGCCGATGAATTACTGGAGCGCCTTATTGTTCGTTACCTGGGCAATAAGGAGTCTAAGCTGGCGAAAAAACTGTTGGATGACACTGCTAACGAAGTAGCAATAAAAATCGAACCAACTAACATTTTCTCCTGGGATTATAGAAAGAGAATGAAAGCATAAACAAAACGATATATCTGTACATCACTCATTATTTTATTTTCCAAAATTATTCATAGTCACTCTAATAGTAAGTATGAACATTTGTTGCTCATACGACGCTAATCGTTTTCACAGTTTCTTTTTATCATCAGTATTTTTATGTCGCTTCTCCTACCGACACTTCGCTGCTGAGATTGCGTTCCGCCGGTAAGTCACTCAGGTATTCCACAAACTCTACCTCGAAGCCGGCCGGATCGATGAAGTAGATGTTTTTTCGCCAGGGCTCTTCCGTTCCGTCTTTGGCGATGGTAAAACCAGCACCTTCAAGTCGCTTGATTGTGTCTTCCAGATTGCTGGTGACGAAAGCAAAGTGCGCTAGACCAACCTGGTGTCCTTCCAGATCACGATTTTCAGCTTCGCCGTGATCGCTTATCGCCAGGTACTGATAGTCATCGCCAAAGTGTAGCCAGTTTCGCGGTTTACCGTTCCATTCACCTTTGCCCCTGGTCCGAATGTGCCAGTGCGGAAAGGCTGCCTGATAAAAGCGCAGGGTAGCAGGCATGTCATCGGCAACAAGGTTGATATGTTCTAAATGTAACATTGTAATTCTCCTTCAGATAATAGATACAGCTAGTCTAATACCTCAAGTTAACTTGAGGTCAAGGTTTTTTTTACTTAAGATATAAAAAAATCAGGAGGGCAAAAGAATGGCGGAATCAACCTGGAGTGTGGGCAAGGTAGCAGAGCGTTGCGGAATAAAAGTCAGCACTCTGCATTTCTATGAACAGAAAGGCCTGATTCGAAGCACGCGCAATGCCGGCAATCAGCGCCGTTACCGCGCCGACGTCGTGCGCCGCGTGTCAATTATCAAGGCCGCACAGAAGATGGGAATCAGCCTCGCCTCAATTCGTGAAGCCTTTAGTGGCCTGCCGGATCAGCGTACACCCACCCAACGCGATTGGCAGAAACTGTCTTCGCGCTGGCGCACAGAACTTAACTCGCGCATTACCTACCTTGAGCGATTACGGGATTCAATTACCGGATGCATCGGTTGCGGCTGCCTGTCCATGAAGAATTGCCCAATCTACAATACAGACGACAAGCTCTATGCCAAAGGCCCCGGGCCGGTTTTACTGGATCGTAATTAAAAAATTAGAGACAAAAGGTACTGGCATTAAGGCTGCGAAGGATAGGGTGAGATTATAATTATGGGCCATTTATCTAGTCACACGGATATTTTATTGTCAGTACACTATTCGATGCTAGCTCAGCTGTTTCAGATTGAAGTTCAGGCCGCGACTTTAAGCCTTCGATAACTTCTCTAGCGAGCGTTTCGGTTTCCATACCATCAGGTAAACAAACACGTGGGATTGCAGGATCCTTCCCAATGTGACAATCACAAGGCGTGACATACCAAACGCACATCATACCGGTAATACCTTGGAAACCACTTGCGAGTGACTCTTCGCAAGTAGTTAATACATCTGCGCCTGTTGGGGATGCCATAACCTGAATGTTGAGGCTAAATAGTAAAAGAAATCCTAAACATTTTAATTTTTTCATCATAAAAGCTGTAAATGGTTTGAATTATGAAATTATATAGACAGAGTAAAAATTTAATTTATATAAACGCAATAAAAAAATTAGCTGATAATCTACCTGTCTTAGGGTCGCCATTTACATCTCTATCAGCTTGTTCAATAAAGGCCGAATGCAATACTGTTGCGGGGTAAATAATCAATCGATTAGCCTGGTATTCTATCGACTCTAATAAATCAAAGTGATCGTTAGAACGCGTGAAATAATGTTGCTTTGGCTGACCATGTTTGGCGATAAAGTTTTGTACCGAATCTAAGTAAGTTGACTCTCTGTCATTACTAATATTCTCAAAGCCAGAGGGATTGTGACGATAAAAGCCTGTACCACCAAATTCTCCAGAGTTTAAGTAATGTAACATCGCAAAGCTAAAAGGAGAGGCGTTGTCATAGTGAGGAAGGCACTGTAGAGGCTGTAAGGTTTCTTCTGTTTGTGTAAGCAGTGAATAGGCGCCGCCGTGAGGATAAAGTGTTAAGTTGTCTGGTATCTTATAAGTTTCATCCAATATGGGCAGAAGTACGTCCAGCAATGTCATGTCATATTCTTCACCAACCGGTGCTCGTGCGCCAGGGTAATGAGTGCCGTTGCTATTGTATTGTTGCTCAAAGGTACGTCTATTTGCAGCATCAATTACTGAAGAGGTGTCCAATAAAAAATCATCTATAATACAAACCGGGGTTTGTTCCTGGCCCACATGAATAACGCGAGTTTGTATTTTGGGGTTAATGTGACTCATTTTTACTTTGCTCTTTATTATTATCAAAAAGCGGTGTTAGGTTTCACATTACGACATGTAAGTTCGAAAAAATGTTGGTTTATGAGATCTGACAGCATTTTCTTGTTTTATTTCTTTGCGCGAAGTATTGCAGTATCTCTACTAAACTTCTATGCTTCAAGGTCCTATAAAGATATGACAGACTCACATCATACCGGTAATACCTTGAAAACCATTTGCTAGTGATTCTTCGCAAGTAGTTAATACATTTGCGCCTGTTTGAAACACCTATTTCCAATGTGGGATTCATAGATCTGATACCCATCGATCCAACATTGGCTGGCTTGCCTGAATAAGAATAATTGAAGCAAAAAATCGAAATAGATAGCCTTTCATTATGAACGAACCCCGAGCACTTAGCGAAATCTTGGCACGATCTCAGTCCCTATTAATTTTATTGCCTCGTCAACATCAGGACCAAGCATGCCGCAAAAAGCAATGTGGTTAGCACCTGCATCGATCAAGCCTTCTACTTGTGGTATCACATCACTGGGGGTGCCCACCGTCGAAAAGAAGCGTATCTGATCCTCTGTCAGATTAGTCTCAGGCGCCGGTTTCGATGAATCCAGGGCTTCGATACTAAAATCATTGTGTGGGATATCTGTCTGCTTTATTCCTGCATGTTCTGGTAGTGGCGAGAGGTATTTCAACATGTTGGGTAGCTTACGTCGCATCAAGTCGAAGGCGTCGTCGCGATTGCTGGAAATGCAACAAAGTGGGCTGACGGCTTTCTCCAGGACACGGCTGTCGCGCCCGGCTTCTTCAGAACCGACGTTAAAGTTTTTCACTAAAGATTGATAGTAGTCGTGATCGGCTACACAACTGACCAGAAGACCATCCGCTATTTCCCCCGCCATCTTTGCAGTTTGTGGACCGAAGGTACCGATCATGAGCGGGATATTTGAACGTAGTGGTTTAAAACGAAAATCCATGTCTTGTCGGGCGTTGAATACTTTACCTTCGAAGGGCTTTTTTTCGTCGGCGAACAGGTGGCGTATGAGAGCAATAGACTCTCGCATCATCGTGAGTGGTTTTTCCGGCTCTTCGAGCCCGAGCAAGTCCATAAAACCACCTCTACCAAGACAGAAAACCGCCCGGCCATTACTAATCTCGTCTATCTCGGCAAGATTAGCGGCATGATACGCAGGATGCACAATACGCGGTGTAACCAGCCATGGCCCCAGCTTAATTCGAGACGTATTACTGGCAATGAGTGCGAGGGTTGGCCAGGCTGGTTTGTAGCCCAGATCATCCACCACATGAATTTCATCGAAATCATAGCTTTCGACCAACTTTGCGATACGAATATATTCCATAACTGGATACATCCCATGTAAATCGATACTGAATTTCGTCGTCATCGTTTCGCTTCTCGTTATATAAAGGTAATCTATTGAATAGCACTTTATTGATTCACCACATGTTAGTTGCCTTGCAAGATTTTATCTATAAAGCAAATATGCGAACTCATAAATTATTTAGACCACTGATTGCGATAGTCGGGCCAGCAACCATCATGACAGCGGGCGCGATGGGGACTGGATCCACGGCCTCTTTAATTCTATCAGGGGCGTGGTTTCGCTACGATTTACTGTGGGTGTTACTAGCGACATTACCACTTTATATTATTGTTATGGACTCAGCGTCCAGAGTCGGAGTGGTATACGGGAATCGTGGGATGATGACAGTAATAAGGGAAAATATTTCTGTCCAAATCGCCTGGTTGATTTTTGTTGTCCACGTGCCACTTCATTTTCTACTTGTGATGGGGAATATGTCCGTGATGACCTCATCTTTCCTCGCACTAATCGGTGTTTACCCCCCGGCTATAGCCACCGAAGTAACAACTCAAACATATCAGGCATATGAGATTGGGCTCTCCTTGCTATTTGCAGTAAGCATCACCTGGCTCATGGTCTCGGGAGGTTATGACGCCATTCGTAATGTACTAGCCGCACTGGTTTTCATATTGTTCCTGTGTTTCTGTATTGTCGCATTTTCAGGTTTTTCAGAATGGCGAGCCATCCTCTCCGGTTTTATACCGCAAATACCTGAATCACTTGTCGTCCCGGGTTCAGACAAAGTGCGTTCTTCTTCATCATCCATTATCGCCATCGCAGGAGGCGTCATTGCACCTTCGGCAATGCTGGGGATTTCTTACATGTCCGCAGATAATAATATAAGGACGAAAGATTTTGGCAGGGAGTTAAAAAACTCTATTATTAATTACGGCCTTATTTTTGGTGGTTATTCAATATTTGTCCTAATTGCCGGAGGCTATGCGCTTTATGGTTTACCCAATCACGCTGAGATTGAACTTATACACGAAGCCGGCCGTGTCCTTACCAATGTCTTCCCTGAAAAATATTCTTTTTTAGGGGCAAAAATATTTTCAATAGGGCTTTTCCTATGTGCATTGACGACTCTGGTCGTCGTCGTGCAAATATCCGCATACTTTTTCCTGGATATTCTGGGAAAAAACTGGCGATACACTACAGCTAACAAAAACTATAGTGCCCTCATTGCACTCTGGGTCTTGCTGCCCTCGGTTGTCGCACCGCTCTGGCAATTTCCTGCCTTGCTTAAAATACTGCTTTTAATCGGCATTAATCTCGTCATTGCACCTGGAGTCATTTTGATGATTATCTTTCTTGCTAATAATGGAAAAATAATGAAAGCACATAAGGCAGGGCCTGTAAGAAACGGTTTGTTATTTATCGCTTTCTCAAGCTCACTCCTGATGGGGATATTTAAAATATCATGATCTGTTAATAATCTATGTCAATATACGGCCTGACCCCGAAACTTCGAACGACCGAACCCTATTGTCTATAATTCTTGCAGCGCCGATGCATTATCTTTAATGTTGTTCAACAAGGTCGATGAGGGAGTCTCGTAATGAATACAAAGAAGCGGGTAGTTGCTATATTATTTGCAGCCTTTAGCGCCGTAGTCGGCGCAGAGTTAGAACTCAAACGAATCGATCCAGCGACGCTGAACAAGCATCCTGCTTACACACAGGTCACCACAGTAAAAGGCGATATGCAGTTGATCTTTATCGCCGGACAGGTAGACCGCGCGGTCGATTACCGTCCCGGTAATAACGAATGCCAACATGCAGACTGGCGTGGTCAGTATATAGGCACAATGGATAACATCGAAAAAGCGCTTGCTTCCGCGGGCGCGACCTGGACTGACGTGGTCAGCATTCGCCGTTACACGACCGATATACAAAGCTACCTTAATGTCGTGATGGATCGCGATAATCCGCCCCCCGCCTATTGGCAGCCCGGTGCCGCTCCGCCGAGTACACTGGTAGAGGTAGTACGGCTGTCAGAACCGTGTCAGTTGCTGGAACATGAGGTGATGGCAATTATCGCCAGCGACTAACATAGTGGCCGCTAGGTTTATATTCCCCGCGCCCTATCAGAGTCCCAAATTCAATAATCACAGAGGATTAATAAAAAATGACTGAGGATTATCCACGTGACCTGGTAGGTTATGGAAAAAACTTACCTCACCCAAACTGGCCCGGGGAAGCTCGCCTGGCCCTGAGCTTCGTATTAAATTACGAAGAAGGTGGTGAGCGCAGTATTCTGGATGGTGATCCAGCGTCTGAAGCCAATATTACTGAATTGCACCTGCCTCCCGTCAAAGGTAAACGGAGTCTGGTCGCGGAGAGTGAATTCGAGTACGGGAGTCGTTCAGGCTTTTGGCGGATCATGAGATTGTTTGAAGAACGCAATATTCTTTTCACCTGTTGGGCAGTTGGGATCGCGCTACAGCGAAATCCCGAAGCTGCACGGGCCATGGCTGAGGCGGGGCATGAGGTAGCCAGTCATTCCTGGCGCTGGATAGATTACATTGATGTACCAAAGGAAGTAGAACGAGAACATATGCAACGCTGTATCAACACAATTGAAGAGTTGTGTGGTGAGCGACCCTATGGCTGGTTTACGGGTAGATACAGTCCCAACACCTTGAGCCTGTTGGTAGAAGAAGGCGGTTTCATTTACAGCTCAGATGCACTGAATGATGAATTACCCTATTGGGTTGAAGTCGACGGAAAACCCTTACTGATGGTTCCATACTCCATTGATGCCAATGATGTTAAATACACAATGCCGCCAGGCTGGAGTTCGGGCGAAGATTTCTTCGCGTATCTGAAGGCTACATTCGATATGTTATACCGTGAAGGCGAAGTTGCTCCGAAAATGATGACGGTTGGTCTTCATTGCCGCTGGTCTGGTCGGCCGGGTAGAGCCGAAGCGCTTGCCCGTTTTATGGACTACGCGATGGGTCACAATAATGTCTGGATCTGCAAGCGACTGGAAATCGCTCGTCACTGGATAGAGCAACATCCTTATGGAAATTGATAAGGTATTTGAGACCTGACACTGCTTTTCTGCTTATCTAAAGTTCACTAGTAATCCATTTTCAAAACACCAACTGATACCGGGTTCCAGCACCTTTCCCCAATCTTTGCAAAAACTCCTGGTCAACCAGTGCTTTCAATGAGAATTGTATTGTTCTTCTGGGTAGTTCTGTGCTTGTTTCTAGATCCGCGACTTTTAACTTTTTTTCGGGACTGGACTTGAAGCAATTTAAGGGATAGGAAATTCAATCTCGCCTGTGCCGGTTTTCAGATAGTAAATGAGTCATTTTC
>Ga0055584_100002417_pt1 | contig 18458 bp, 15 predicted proteins | sample OSDHelmetaG_FD_58716 | JGI IMG/M metagenome (GOLD analysis project Ga0055584, IMG submission 58716) | Pelagic marine sediment microbial communities from the LTER site Helgoland, North Sea, for post-phytoplankton bloom and carbon turnover... | ecosystem: Environmental > Aquatic > Marine >... | reverse complement strand
CTGGCGGGTAATATTGCTGTTGTCCCCCGGATTGCTATGTTGCCGGATGGACGCTGGTGTGGCACGGATGGAACCCTCGGAGATTGCGCTTAACTCATTGATTCCGCTGATCGGTTACGGTTGCTGACAAGATCTCTGTGGTGACGTATTTATCTTGCGGATATAAATGGTGACTCTATTTTCCCTCGAGGGAGCGCGGCTCAGCCTGGTGGAGGTTGTTAAGCAGACAATCAGGACCAATCAAAAATGAAACCAGTAATAGCGCCCCGCTCGCATGGAAACTATAATACCGACCTCACTACAATAACCAGTTTCCGTCAGAGAGCCCGAACATGATTGATGAAATCCAGAAAGATGCGGACGCACGGATGAAAAAGACCGTTGAGTCTACCCACGATGCGATGACGAGGATTCGAACCGGCCGGGCCTCGCCAGCGCTGCTGGAGCAGCTGACTGTGGATTACTATGGAACCCGGACGCCGATCCCTCAGGTCGCGACTGTCGCGGTGTCCGACGCCCGGACATTAACGGTGCAGCCGTGGGAGAAAAACATGCTGGCACCCATCGAACGCGCAATTCTCGAGTCCGATCTGGGACTCAATCCGGTCACTGCAGGGGAGACCATGCGGATACCGTTGCCACCAATGACCGAAGAGCGACGTATAAGTATGGTTAAGGTGGTCAAGGGTGAGGGTGAGGATGGCAAAATTGCCATTCGTAATATTCGTCGCGACGCTATACAGACTGTCCGAGAATTGTTAAAGGAAAAGGAAATCACCCAGGATGAAGAAAAACAGGCAGAAGGTGAATTACAGAAGATCACTGATAAATATGTTGCCATGGTGGACGAAGTGGTTGCAGAAAAAGAAAAAGAGGTGATGGAAGTCTAGGTTCACTATGCTGGTTAAGGCAGACATTACATCCGAAGTTTCGGACGAGACCATACCGCAGCATATTGCGATCATCATGGATGGCAACGGCCGCTGGGCCAAGTCGCGCGGGTTGCCCCGGGTAGCGGGTCATCGACGTGGCGTCGAAACCGTGAAAAAAGTAGTGTCGATTTGCGGTGAGAAAAAAGTTCCCTACCTGACGCTGTTTGCTTTCAGCAGTGAGAACTGGGGGCGCCCCAGTGTCGAAGTGAACCTGTTGATAGAGTTGTTGCAGACAACCCTGGAAAATGAATTACAGCGGCTGCATTCGAACAATGTCAGGTTGCGGGTGATCGGCGATTTAACTCGGTTTCCGCAGAAATTACAGCGCAATATCATCGAGGCCGACCGGCTCACCGGAAACAATGATGCGCTCAATCTCACTATTGCCATCAACTATGGCGGTCAATGGGATATGACCCAGGCCTGTCAGGCCTTGGCGCGCAGAGTTGCCAGTGGTGAGCTTGATCCGCAACAAATCACCCCGACGCTGATTGAATCTGAGCTGTGCACCCATGGTCTGCCGGCACCGGACTTGTTTATACGTACGGGTGGTGAACAGCGGATCAGTAACTTTCTGTTGTGGCAACTTGCCTATACCGAACTATATTTTTGTGACACTTATTGGCCTGATTTTGATGCCGCCGCGGTGGATAAGGCGCTAGGGTATTTTGCCGGCCGCCAACGACGATTTGGTAAAACAGGGGACCAGGTGTCAGCCCGGTCTGCTTGAACGATTTTACCCGTACCCGCTCCCTCCGGACTTTAAATAATTCCAGCATGTTACGAACCCGCATTATTGCAGCATTGATACTCGCGCCCATTGTTATCGGGCTGACACTCTGGTTGCCTGCTTCGCTGTTTGCCGAGTTAGTAATGCTGGTGATGGTTGTTGCGCTTTTTGAATGGGACCATTTAACGACGCGATCAAATATCCGTTTTGTGGTTTCGGCGATGACGCTGTTAGTCATGGGTGCCCTGGTATACCTGGCTTCGATGCAGATTCTGCCGAACAGCCTGCCCGATCTGTTACCAGTGATTGTATTGCTGGTCGGAGCTTTGTGGCTATTGCAGCTGAGGACCCTGGCCAGGGGTATAGACTATCGACGTTCACTCAAGCTCGAACTAGGCTACGGGGTGTTGATGCTGCTCGGCGCATGGGCCGGGATGGTGATGCTCAGGCACGCTGAACCAAACGGCCCCTATATTGTGCTGCTGGCAATGATGGTGGTGTGGGCTGCAGACACCTTTGCATACTTTGCCGGTAAGAACTTCGGGCGAAACAAACTGGCAGCCAGTATCAGTCCTGGAAAAACGATTGAGGGCGTCATTGGTGGCATGTTGGGTGCGACTTTTTTTGCCTGGATCAGCGCAACAGTTTTACTCGAATTTGCCGGTCGGCAAATGCTGGTATGGTTGCTGGCCGCAGCCGCAGCTGCAGCCATCAGCGTGGTCGGAGATCTCTACATCAGCAGGCTTAAACGACAGGTGGGTGCAAAAGATAGCGGCAAGTTGATTCCCGGTCATGGCGGTATCCTTGATCGTATTGACGGCCTGATCGCGGCGATGCCGGTTTTTGCATCGGTCTGGTGGTTGCTGTCATGACTGATAAGGTCGCGATTTTTGGCTCAACCGGATCAGTAGGGGTCAATACCCTTGAAGTGATTCGTCTGCATCCTGATCGATACAGGGTGGCTGCTCTGGCAGCCAATACCAACACCCGGTTGATGCTTGAGCAATGCCTCGAATTTAAACCGGAACAGGTGGTGATGGTGGACCCGACCTCAGCCATTCGGCTGCGCACAATGCTCGGGGAGCATGGCCTTGCTACTGAGGTCACGAGTGGTACAGACAGTCTGGATGCACTGGTTTCTCAAGGCATTGATTCAGTGGTATGCGCCATCGTTGGCGCTGCAGGCCTGTCCTCTACCTTGTCGGCGCTGCGCGCAGGGGCCAAAGTGCTGATTGCAAACAAAGAGCCACTGGTAATGTTAGGCCCTTATATTATGCAATTGGCGCGACAGCATAATGCCGTTATCCTGCCTCTTGATAGCGAACATAATGCGATATTCCAGTGCCTGCCGACACGCGGGCAGCAATTGCTGGGTGCCGGCAATGCCAAACAGCAGTTTGGCATCCGCAGGTTGCTGTTGACCGGGTCCGGTGGGCCATTTCGCACTCTCGACCCGGCAGATTTTCCCCGGGTGACGCCAGAGCAGGCCTGCGCCCATCCAAACTGGCAGATGGGGCCAAAAATATCAGTGGACTCGGCGACGATGATGAACAAGGGTCTGGAGTTGATTGAGGCCTGTGCGCTGTTTTCGATGCACGAGAAAGATATTGAGATTGTGGTGCATCCGCAGAGTGTGGTGCATTCAATGGTGGAGTATGTTGATGGATCGGTGTTGGCGCAAATGGCCAATCCGGATATGAAAGTGCCCATTGCAAATGCCCTGGGCTGGCCGGAACGCATTGATTCGGGGGCGGCGTCACTGGATTTGTTCGGCGCGGCCAAATTTGATTTTTCGCCACCGGATACGGCCCGTTTCCCGGCCTTGAAGATTGCCAGAGAGGCGATTCGTGCCGGTGGCACGGCGCCGGCAATACTGAATGCCGCCAATGAAGTCGCCGTACAGAAATTTCTCGATCGTCAGATCGGATTTAACCGCATAAGTGAACTGGTGGAGGAAACCATGGCCAAACTGCCTATGGATGAGGATATCAGTCTGGAAGCGGTTATCGCCGTTGACCAACGGGCGAGGGTGGTGTGTGGTCAGCTTGCCAGTGGAAGTAAAACAGTATGTCCCGGACTTGGCGTCTGAATCCGGCTGTGGACGGCAAGTCCCCGGCTGGCACTATCAGACGGTTTGTTTTTTGTTTTTTTATGTGTTGTTAAAGAGTAATAAATTTAAATGAGTGGATTTGCTTATAGTCTTGGCGGGTTTCTGGTCGCCATTGCGATCCTGGTGGCTGTGCATGAGTTTGGCCATTTCTGGGTTGCACGAAAGCTCGGGGTTAAGGTGTTAAAGTTTTCCATCGGCTTTGGTAAGTCTCTGGTCAGCTGGCGTCGCAAGGATGATCCTACGGAGTATTCCATCAGTATGATTCCTCTGGGTGGCTATGTGAAGATGCTGGACGAGCGTGAAGGAGAGGTGGCCGCCGATGAGCTTGATCAGGCTTTTAACAACAAGTCGCTGAAAGTGCGCAGCGCGGTGGTGTTTGCAGGACCGGCATTTAATTTTCTGTTTGCATTTTTTGCAATCTGGCTGGTGTTTCAGATCGGTAGCCCTGATATTGAGCCGGTGATAGGGGAGGTTGCCGAAGATTCTGTTGCTTATGGGGCAGGGTTCCGACCCGGTGACACGCTACTGGAAGTGGACGGACGAAAGGTTAAAACCTGGAGTGAGCACCAGTTTTATATGCTCCATCAGGCGATGAAAGGCAATGCCATCAACGTGTCAGTGGCAGACGGTGGTGGCCAGCTGCGACAGCTGAAGGTGGATTTTTCCAGCATCGATCAGCGTGAGATCAGTCGGCGACCGATCACCTCTCAAATTGGTTTGTTTCCCTCTCCACCTGATGCAAAAGTGAGTCGACTGCTGGCTGATTCACCTGCGGCCAGTGCCGGGCTGCAACCAGGGGATATTATTACGGCTGTTGACGACATTACGGTGAATAACTGGTTTGATCTGGTTGATGCTGTGTCGGTGCGTCCCGAACAGGCGCTCAACCTGACGATCATGCGGGACGGCAATCAGCTGGTGCAGTCTATTACGCCGCGCCGGGAGGTGATCGACGGCAAAGAATATGGCCGCATAGGGTTGTATATGCCGCCTTATGAAAACACCAAGCTGCGATACGGCCCGTTGGAAGCGATCTGGTCAGCGATCGACTATAACTGGCGAATGACGGCAATTACCCTTCGTTCACTTGGTCGCATGGTCACCGCGGAAATGTCGACGGACAATCTTTCGGGGCCGATCACCATTGCGCGTCTGGCCGGTGATACTGCGCAGTCGGGTCTGGTGGACTTTCTCAAATTTCTGGCGATCATCAGTGTCAGTCTTGGCTTGTTAAATCTGTTACCGATCCCGGTGCTGGATGGTGGCCATCTGATGTATTACCTGGTTGAGGCGATCACCGGCAAGGAGCCCTCGGAAGCAGTAATGTTGCGGGGTCAGCAAATTGGCATTGTTTTTCTTGTGTTATTAATGAGTCTGGCTTTTTATAATGATATTATGCGGCTGCTGGGTATTATTTAAATCGCGGTATCCAACCTGAAACTCGTGCTGACTAACACTTCCTGAATCAGTTTGGCCTTAACATCAGATTAAATTTTGGTCATGCTGGTAAATTGGGAGATAGAGTGGTTCTGAGGTAGTATTTGACTGCTGAAAGGCACCCGATTACGGGCTGGCGCCCGGATAATAAAATTTCGTCATTTATATATTTCAACGATATATTTTAAGTAGCAATAGGCAATCATTCTTCTCTCTATAACAATATGAAAAAACCCCTGTTGATTCTGGTGGCGTTGTTCGCCAGTTTCCGTGTTTTCGCTGTAGATCCATTTACCATCACCGACATCAGGGTGGAAGGACTTGAGCGGCTTGATGCCGGTACTGTTTTTAACTACCTGCCGTTAAAGGTGGGTGATGAGATGAATGATGAAGAGGCCAAGTTAGGTATCAAAACACTGTTTGATACCGGCTTTTTCCGTGATGTGCAATTAGCGCAGGATGGCACTGTTCTGGTGGTTAATGTGGTGGAGCGGCCCTCCATTGCAAGCATTGAGATCAGCGGTAACGAAGAAATTGAAACAGAGGCGCTGGAACAGGGATTGCGTCAGGTGGAACTGGTGGAAGGGCGCATTTTCAATCGCGCCAGCCTGGAGGCAGTGGAGCGGGAAATTCAGTCCGCATATCTTGCCCTTGGACGATACTCAACCACTGTTGATACCGAAGTGGAAGACCTGGAGCGCAACCGGGTGGCGGTTAATATCAACATCAAGGAAGGCCGTGTCGCCAAGATCAAGAAGATCAACATTGTTGGCGCAGAACAGATATCGGTAAAGGATTTGAAGGATGAGATGACCTTGATCGAACGCAAGGGATGGCGACTGTTTACCAAGCGCAACCAGTATTCCAAACAAAAGCTTGAAGCGGATGTTGAACGTATCCGATCTTACTATCTTAATCGTGGCTTCCATGATTTTCAGGTGGTTTCTACCAACGTTGATATCAGCCCGAATAAGCAGAATATATTTGTCAGTATCGCCGTAGAGGAGGGTGAAAAATATGTTTTCGGTGAAACCGTGCTTGAGGTGGCTGACGAATTAGAAGGCCTCGAACAACTGATTTCAATCGAACCGGGAGAACCCTTCTCTCGTGGAGAGGTAAATAAGACCCGTACAGCCATCGCAGATTATTATGCTGACACAGGCTATGCTTTTGTTGAAGTGCGTCCGGGGTTTGATATTGACCGTGGAAATCTGGTGGTGTCAACAGTATTTACCATTGAGCCGAAACAACGGGTTTATGTGCGAAAAATTGAAGTCAGCGGTAATACCTATACCCGCGATGAGGTGGTTCGTCGTGAATTGCGCCAGTTTGAAGGCTCATGGTATTCGGCTGCAGCGGTGAGGCGCTCTCGTGACCGGCTCAATCGTCTGGGCTTTTTCGACAGCGTTGCTATTGAGACGCCCGCGGTACCGGGGACCAGCGACCAGGTCGATATGCGGGTGGTGGTGGCTGAGCGTGATACAGGCAGTATTCAGCTGTCCGCCGGTTATTCTGATTCTGATGGTGCCCTGATAGGGGCAAACTACCAGCAACGAAATGTGCTGGGTACCGGTAAAGAGTTAAATGTTGATATCAACACCTCCGATGCAGCTACCGTCGCTGCGGTGAGCTATGTAAATCCATACTACACCGCAGACGGCATCAGCCGGGGTTTTGAGCTCAGCAAGCGGGAGGTTGACTCATCGGAAGTGAATACTGCGGAATATATTCTTGATACTACATCGGCAGGGGTCAGGTACAAGATACCCATAGCGGAAACCAATTCACTGAATATTGGTTTTGCGTTTGAACGACTAGAGCTTGAGTCGACTCCTGAGACCCCGCCGGAATTCCTGCCAATTATCGAAGCCCAGCCTAAGTCCGACGATTTCGTACTGACTCTCGGGGTTGCAAAGGATACACGGGACGATTTTTTCTTCCCCACTAGAGGTGGTACCGTCTCCCTGAGTAGTGAAATCACGGTGCCCGGTAGTGACTTTGAATATTACAAAATTAATTTGCAGGGCGCGTACTATATGCCCGCCACAAAAAGCCTGACTTTCAAGTTGGGGGGCGGCATTGGTTATGGTGATGGTTTTGGTGATAGCTCTGAAATCGGTTTGCCTTTTTTCAAGAATTACTACGCCGGGGGATCTAAATCTGTGCGTGGTTACGATGGTCGTTCCCTTGGACCGCGTGATACCGGGGTAAGTCCGGAGCCGCTAGGTGGTGATCGCCGGATTCTGTTGAATGCAGAGCTTCTGTTGCCCGCATATGGTGAAGGCGCCAGCAAGGACAAGCGACTGGGTGCGTTTGTCGACGGTGGTATGGTTTATGGTAATGACCAGGACATCGACCTGGATATAGTGCGCTACTCCTATGGACTGGTATTTAACTGGTTCTCGCCACTCGGCCCCTTCAGCCTGAGTTACGCTGAACCTATTAATGATGAACCAGGCGACGAAATAGAAAACTTCCAGATTTCGTTTGGTACCGTGTTTCGATAACCATTTAATGTGTTGATGATGAATATACTTTTGAAAAAAATCCAAGGAGTAAACGTTGCAGCGATTCTGGTGCTGTTTTCTCTTTTGTTCAGTGCTGACGCCTTTGCCGAAAAAATCGGCTATGTAGATGCACGGCGACTAATCGACGAATCCCCCCAGGGCGTTGCGGAGATAAAGCGGCTGGAAGATGAATTCAGCGATCGCAGCCGAACCCTGAAAGGTAAGTTTGACCTGTTTAAATCCCGGGAATCTGATTTGCAGAAAAACGGTGTGTTGATGGCACCGGAAGAACAGGAAAAGAAAACCGCAGAGTTACGCGATATGCAACGTGAACTCAAACGAGATCAGCGCGATTACAATGAGGAATATAATGCCCGACGAACACAGAGTCTGGCAGAATTACAGAAAGTAATTTCCGAGGCGGTCATATTTATTGCAAACCGTGACAAGTATGATCTGATACTGCAGCAAGCCGTATTTGCCAGTAAAAGTATTGATGTAACCAATACCGTTCTGGAAGAACTGGTCAAGCGATCAAAGAAATAATCGGGGCCTCGGATTGAGTAGCGGCCTGGTTAATCCTGTCTGTCTTGAGCGGGTTGCTGATGCCTGTGGTGGTAAATTAATAGGAGACCCCGCAGCTACTGTTTTTAGTGTTTCCAGCCTTGAGGACGCCACCCCTGACAGTCTTACCTTCATGGTTGATAGCAGCAAACTTGCGGAAAACCATGGCATCAATCCGGGTGTCATTTTATTAAAACCCGAAGATAGCGGATTGTTTTCGGGTCCTCGTATTGTGGTAGCAGATCCGTATCTTGCCTACGCCACGGTCAGTGAGCTGTTTGCGACTGGATTTAAAGAGATCGGGGTACATTCCAGTGCTGTCATCGACCCGTCAGTTTCCCTTGGAAGCAATGTAAGAGTTGGTGCCCATGCGGTAATCGCTGCGCATTGTCAGCTCGGCGATGGTGTATCGGTTGGTGCCAATACGGTGATCGAACGGGACTGCAGCGTTGGAGCTGACAGTGTGATTGATTCTTCTGTAACGATCTATACGAATACGCGGATTGGTATGCGTTGCCGGATTTCCTCAGGTGCTGTGCTGGGCGCCAGTGGCTTTGGCTATGCGCCGGATGGTCATTCATGGAGAAGGATTGAGCAACTCGGCGGTGTCCGGATCGGTGATGACGTTGACATCGGTGCGAACACTACTATTGACCGAGGCACCATTGGTGACACTTTGATTGGACACAGGGTCAAGCTTGATAACCTGATCCATATCGCCCACAACGTTAAGGTGGGCGATGATACAATCATGGCGGCCTGTGTTGGTATTGCAGGTAGCGCTGATATTGGTAAGCGTTGTCGAATTGGTGGTCGGTCCTCCATAAATGGCCATATCATCATTGTCGATGATGTTGTGCTGCATGCTCTGGCTTTTGTTACAAAGTCAATCACCGTTGTTGGCGAATATACTTCAGCAGTGCCAGCCCAGCCGGCAAGACAATGGAGACGGACGCTGGCTCATCTCAACAGGCTGGATAAGCTGGTAGAAAGAATAAAGAAAACCGGAAATAAAAATGACTGATGGCAAACAGATCGATATTCATAAGGTGATGCAGCTACTGCCGCATCGTTATCCTTTTTTGCTTGTGGACAGGATCATCGAGTACAAATTAGATGAATCGCTTAAAGCCCTGAAAAATGTCACTATGAATGAACCCTGTTTTCAGGGTCATTTTCCCGGCCGTCCGGTATTTCCGGGTGTGTTGATTCTGGAGGCGGTGGCCCAGGCATCTGCGCTCCTTGCTAGTCTGAGTTTTACCGATGACCCGGGTGAAAACGTAATTTTTCTGTTTGCCGGGATCGACAAAGCGCGCTTTAAACGACCGGTAGAACCGGGTGACCAGTTGATCCTGGACGTGCAGCAGACTAACTACAGAAGAAAAATATGGAAATATTCTGCCACCGCTTCTGTTGATGGACAAATGGCGGCAGCTGCGGATATCATTTTCACTTATCGCAATTTCTGATCAATATGGCAGTTGTGCATCCAAGCGCACTTGTGGACCCGGCGGCGGAACTGGGGGATGGGGTAGAGATCGGTCCGTATTCGATCGTCGAAAAAGATGTGGTGATCGGCGACAATACCTGGGTTGGCCCCCACGTTGTGATCAGAAATCATACAACCATCGGCAACAACAACAGAATATTTCAGTTCAGTTCTATCGGTGAGCAACCACAGTATCAGGGTTATAAGGGCGAAGCCACTCGTCTGATTATTGGCGACAGAAATGTCATTCGCGAATACTGTACGCTCAATCGTGGTACTGCGGGGCATCTCGAAGAGACACGCATTGGTAATGACAATTTCATTATGGCCTATGTGCATATTGCCCATGATTGCACCCTTGGTAACAATATTATCTTTGCGAATGGTGCCAGTCTGGCCGGCCATGTCGATGTGGGTGACTATGCAATTATGGGTGGGTTTTCCCTGGTGCATCAGTTCTGTAAGGTTGGAGCCCATTGCATCACCGGGATCGGTGCCATCTGTTTTCAGGATGTTCCACCATTTATCGTGGCAGCGGGAAACTCGGCTCAGCCTTATGGAATCAATACCAAGGGTTTGCACCGTAGAAATTTTTCAGAAGAGACGATTGCGTTGTTGAAACGTGCGTATCGGCTGCTGTATCGAACCAATCTTGATTTTAAAACCGCCATTGGCGAAATCGAACAGCTTGCGCCAGGTGACGAAGCGGTAACGACCTTCAGCGAGTTCTTACGCCGCTCAGAACGCGGCGTCATTCGGCGATAGCGCCTGTGGGTCTTTTGCCCCGGGAGACAATATCTATCGCAATAGTTGCCGGAGAGCCCTCCGGCGATCGACTCGGTGCCGGATTAATTCACGCCCTGAACCAGCAACTACCGTCGGTCCGTTTCGAGGGTGTGGGTGGGCCGCAGATGGCCCAGGCCGGCTGTAAAATTTTATTTGATATGGATCGAATTGGCGTGATGGGTCTTGACGGTCTGAAGGATAAATTGCTTGATATTCTGGGGATTCGTAAACAATTGACGCAGCGGTGGCAGGCAAATCCTCCCGGGGTTTTCGTTGCCATTGATGTGCCGGATTTCAACTTGACCCTGGAGTCTCGCCTTAAAGCACATGGTATTCCGTGTCTTCACTATGTCAGCCCTACGGTATGGGCGTGGCGAGGTTACCGCATTCATAAAATCAAGCGCTCAGTTAACCACATGCTGGCGCTGTTTCCATTTGAGGCGGAATATTATCGACGGCATAAGGTGCCGGTCACCTGTGTTGGGCATCCTCTTGCAGACGAAATAAGCGAACCCGATCAGGCGGCGGCGCGCAAGGCCCTGGGGTTTGCCAGCGGCCTGCTGGTTGCGCTGCTACCGGGAAGTCGGCGCAGTGAAGTGAAACGGCTGGCCGGCCCCATAATGGAAGCCGCGAAAATATTGTTTAAGCAGTACCCGGATATTCAGTTCGTTCTGCCCATTGCGGGGGAAAGTGTGGGCAGAACTTTTTCTCAGTATGCAGGTGAAATTGATGATTTGCCGATTACACTGTTGGACGGACAGTCCCGACTCGCCATGGAAGCAGCCGACGTGGCGATTCTGGCGTCGGGTACCGCTTCGCTTGAAGCGGCGCTACTTGGTGTGCCCCATGTGGTAGTTTATCGACTGTCCGGGATTAGTTACTGGCTGATGATGCGGCTGCGGCAGGTGGATCACTATGCGATGCCGAACCACCTTTTGCCCGAACCACTGGTGCCTGAGCTTATACAGCACCGGGTCACCCCTGAAGCAATTGTTGAAGAGGTGAACAGATACCTGCAAAATCCACAGCGTATGCAAGATATAAAACAGGCCTTTTCCGGGATTCATCAATCTCTCAAGCTTGACGCAGATAAGCGTGCAGCGGAAGTCGTGTTGTCCATGTTGCAGGAGAAGGTATGACCATCGATACCATCTGGATTGCCGGGGTTGACGAAGCAGGTCGTGGACCACTAGCGGGTCCAGTCACCGCGGCGGCAGTGGTGTTGGATCCGCACAAGCCGATTTCGGGGCTGGATGATTCGAAAAAACTCAGTGCGAAGAAAAGACAGCTCCTTGAGTGTGAGATAAAAGAAAAGTCATTATCCTGGTCGGTGGCAATAGCGACGGTTGAAGAAATAGATCAGATCAATATTCTTCAGGCATCGATGCTGGCCATGCGCCGTGCCCTGAAGGGGCTTTCTAAAGTGCCCGATCTTGCGCTGGTAGATGGCAACCGATTGCCGGGGTTTGACTGCGACAGTCGTGCCGTGGTGGCTGGTGATCGACTGCATCCGGAAATTTCCGCGGCCTCCATCCTGGCTAAAGAATCACGAGATCGGTTGATGTGTGAACTGGCTATCGAATTTCCCTTATATGGCTTCGAGCGGCATAAAGGTTACCCGACACGACTGCATATTGAAGCCCTCGAGCGCTATGGTATCAGCCAGCATCATCGTCGCAGTTTCGCTCCTGTGCGCAGGGTGATGGAAGCATGAGCAGACCGTTCGTACATCTGAACCTGCACTCTGAGTATTCAATTGCTGATGGGATTGTCAGGATCAAGCCGCTGGCCGCGAAGGTAGCCGAGTCTGGACAACCTGCTGTTGCCCTGACTGATATTTCAAACCTCTATGCCGCGGTCAAGTTTTACAAAGCCTGTCTTGGCTGTGGCGTCAAACCGATACTCGGTGCCGACGTCTGGATCGAGAATCCGCTGTCGCCCGGGGGTGCGGATCGGATGGTGTCGGATCGGCTGAAATTGCTGTGTCAGCACAATCAGGGTTACCAGAATCTAAGCAGTATGCTTACACGTGCATATTTACGCGGGGCAAAAAATAATCGCATTATCATATCCTGGGAAGATTTCACTACGCTTTCAGACGGGCTGATTGTGTTGCTTGATGACCATGAAGGACCGATCGCTAACAGCTGGAGTCACGACCCCGAACTGGCATCACAGTTATTTGAAAAATATTGTGATGCGGCAAGCGGGCGGGTGTACTTTGAGGTAAGTCGAACAGGACGGGCGGGCGAAGAATCCTATATTGCGCATGTGGCGAACCTGGCGGCAGCGCGTCAGGTCGGACTGGTGGCAACCAATAGAGTTGTCTATCTGTCAGCTGAAGAATACGAGGCCCATGAGATACGGGTTTGCATCAATGATGGCCGGGTACTGGACGACCGTCGGCGTCCACGAAACTATACCGAGCAGCAGTATTTTCGCAGCAATGAGGAAATGTCACTGTTATTTGCTGACTATCCCGAGGCCATCGACAATACAATCGAAGTTGCCAAACGCTGTAATCTGTTTCTTCAATTTGATGAGGATTTTCTGCCTGATTACCCCGATGCGGATGGTCGTCCGGTAGCCGAGGTATTGCGTCAGCAAACCGAAGATGGGCTCGCGGCTCGGCTCGGCGCAGACACTTTACGTGACGTCGATGGTGTTGCCATGGTTGAGCAGAAATACCTTGATCGAATGGATTTCGAGCTGAGTGTGATCGAGCAAATGGGTTTTCCGGGTTACTTTCTGATTGTTGCTGACTTTATTCGCTGGTCCCGACAAAATGGAATTCCAGTAGGACCCGGCCGCGGCTCCGGAGCAGGTTCCCTGGTGGCGTGGGCCACAGGCATTACCGAACTTGATCCGCTGCCTTATGGATTGCTGTTTGAACGCTTTCTCAACCCGGAGCGGGTATCTTTGCCTGATTTCGATATCGACTTCTGCGTTGAAGGTCGAGACCGGGTGATTGAATATGTGGCTAATCGCTATGGTCGCGACCAGGTGGCTCAGATAATTACCTTTGGCACCATGGCCGCCAAGGCGGTGGTGCGTGATGTCGGCCGTGTGATGAGCCTGCCTTATGGATTTGTTGATCAAGTCGCCAAGTTGATACCGTTTGAAATTGGCATGACGCTGGAAAAAGCCCTTGATCAGGAAGAGATGCTGAAGAATCGCTATGACGAGGAGCCTGAGATACAGGAACTGCTCGATATGGCGCGGCAGCTTGAGGGGATTGCACGAAATGTTGGTAAGCATGCTGGTGGCGTCGTCATTGCCCCTAGACCATTAACTGAATACACCCCGCTTTACGCGGATACCCACCTGAATCAGGCGATCACCCAGTTCGATAAAGACGATCTTGAGTCCATTGGCCTGGTGAAATTTGATTTTCTCGGGTTACGCACTCTTACCATTATCGATGGCGCAGTGAAGATGCTGAATCAGCAGCGTGCGCTGGCTGGTGAGACGCCGCTGGTGCTGGATGATACCTTGCCCCTTGATGATGCAGAGACCTTTAAGCTGATACAGGCGGGTTACACCACGGCGATTTTCCAGCTCGAATCCCGTGGAATGAAGGAACTGATTTTGCGACTGCGACCGGACAGTTTTGAAGATCTGATAGCCCTGGTGGCGCTGTTCCGTCCGGGACCTTTGCAGTCGGGAATGGTGGATGATTTTATTAATCGAAAGCATGGGCGGGAGCAGGTACGCTATCCGCATCCTGATATAGCAGCAGTACTGCAGCCGACTTATGGTGTGATTCTGTACCAGGAGCAGGTCATGCAGATCGCGCAGATTCTTGCAGGCTTTACCCTTGGCGGTGCTGATCTGCTGCGTCGTGCAATGGGTAAGAAGAAAGCCGAAGAAATGGCGGTGCAGCGTGAATTGTTTGCTGCGGGTGCTGCCCAGCGCGGCGTAGACAAGGATGTCGCTGAATATATCTTCGACCTGATGGAAAAATTTGCCGGCTATGGTTTTAACAAATCACATTCGGCAGCCTATGCGCTGGTGTCTTACCATACCGCCTGGCTCAAAACCCATTATCCAGCAGCGTTTATGGCAGCGACCATGAGCGCCGACATCGATAATACAGATAAGGTGGTAATGTTGAGAGCGGATGCTCTGGATATGGGGCTCGATGTGTTGCCGCCAGATATCAATGCCTGCGACTATGGATTTCGCCCCATCGACCGCACTCGTATTCTATATGGGGTCGGCGCGTTGAAAGGTGTTGGTCGGGGTGTCATTGAAAATATTGTGACCGAGCGGGAGGCCAATGGCAAGTTCAACGATCTGTTCGATTTCTGTCGCCGAGTGGACGGCAAGAAAGTCAACAAACGGGTGCTGGAAGCGCTGATCAAGAGTGGTGCCATGGATGCGCTCAATCCAAACCGTGCGGCAATGATGGCGGATATTGAAAGCGCAATGCGCGCGGCCGGACAGCAGCAGTCCGATCGAGAAGCCGGACAGTTTGATATGTTTGGTGTGGTTGAGGTGCCTCTGGTGGCCGAAGCCAATTGCGATGTTGCTGAGTGGAGTGAAGAGCAGCGACTGGCGGGAGAGCGCGATACCCTCGGGCTTTATCTCACCGGACATCCTTACAACCGGTATGCCCGGGAGTTTTCTGATCTCAGTGATCGGGATATCCAGAATATGGATTTGAGCACACCGAAAAACGGTGTGTTTGCCGGTCTGGTGGTCGCTATGCGCGTCATCAATACGCGCCGCGGAAAGATGGGTTTTGTGACCCTTGATAACGGCAAGGGGCGAATAGAAGTGAGTCTTTATTCCAACAAGTACGCCGAGTATGCGGAAATTTTGCAGAAGGACACCATTCTGATTGCCCAGGGTGAGCTCAGTACAGACGAATATACCGGCAACGCCCAGATGCGGGTAGAAAGCATTTATTCAATTTCCCAGTTACGTGCCCGGCACCTGCAACGTATCGAGCTGGAGCTGGAGGAAACACAGCTGGACAGCCAGTGCATGCACCGGCTTCAGTCGTTGCTCACGGCACATTGTGGTGGCAAGGTGACGATTACGGTTAACTACAAGCGGGTGAGGGGAGAGTGTGGAATCATTCGCCTGGGCAGCCAGTGGGCGGTTAAGCCCGCCCAGGAACTATTCGAAGCGCTGACTGAAATGTTCGGCCCCGATAGCCTTACACTGCAATATGACGTGGCCACAATCCGCACCGGCCCCCCCAAGGAACACAAGCCGAGAAGACAGTACGCGATGGCTTGAAGATCGCACTGAACAGTCAGACGCTAACTTTTGATCTTGACCACTGCGGTATATTGACCACCCAGTGAGGTGACCGAGCATGGGGTGATAAATTTACTGCCTTGGACCACAGATACGTCGCCTTGATTCTTTCCCTGGGTCTGTAATGCAGGCACGTCCTTCTTCATGCCTGCTGCAATGTTCTTCACTGCGTTTTGTTTAAGAATGTCCATCTGATTGCCGTTTTTGAATAGCTGTCTAGCTATATGTTAATAATAAGTATATTTATCAGCGAGTTCCGTGATTTATATCACAATTTCGTTGAATAGCAAATACTAACGGAAACAAGCTGTATCCAGGCTTAACAGATCATAAACAGGGCCTTAACAATAGCCCGTCAGAAGAAATTATCTGTGGACTTTGCCAGGATACCTTACAGGTTTAATCTTTTTCAGAGTCGATATTGTCCATCAGGGTATCGTGGTACCGCCTGCCGAGCACGGTGTCCTCATTAATTAACTGATCTAGCTCCTGCACGGTATCAGCATCGAGCTGTATTTCGGTGGCGCCAAAATTTTCCTGCATATATTCAATATGCTTGGTCCCTGGAATGGGGATGATGTTTTCGCCCTGAGCCAGCAACCAGGCCAGGGCCAGCTGAGCCATGGTGCAGCCTGTTCGTTCAGCAATAGCACCATAGGGCGCCAGCAGTTTTTGATTTTGTTCAAAGTTTTCTGGTTCAAAGCGTGGTCTGGAGTTGGTCATCCGGATATCGTCCGAGGCGAATTCCGTTGAAGGAGGACACTTGCCGGTGAGAAACTGCCGGGCTAACGGTGAAAATGGCACAAATGTGATTCCAAGTTCTTTGCAGGTCGCCAGCATTTTGCGCTCAGGGGTTCGTGTCCATAACGAATATTCGGACTGCACTGCGGTAATTGGATGGGTGGCATGAGCACGACGAAGGCTGTCCGAAGAGATTTCGGAAACCCCCAAAGTTCTGACCTTACCCTCTTCAACCAGACGCGACAGTGCGCCAATACTTTCCTCAATGGGGATTTTCGGGTCGAGCCGGTGCAGATAGTGCAGATCAATCACTTCAGTGTTTAAGCGTTTGAGGCTGCCCTCGCAGGTCTGGCGCAACACATCAGGATGGCCGTTGATTTCACTTTTGCCTTCTGCGTTTTTAAAAATTCCGCACTTGCTTGCAAGGGTGTATTCGTTTCGTCTGGAGGGCAGGAATTTTCCGATGAGTTCCTCATTATGGCCCAGCCCATACATGGCAGCGGTATCGAGGAAAGTATAGCCGCAGTCCAGTGCGGTATTGAGCAGTCGTCCGGCGTATTCAGGCTCCGGCAAGGGCCCATAACCCATGGACATATTCATGCAGCCAAGACCTACTGCGGATACTTCAAAGGGGCCAATTTTTCTTGTGGTCATCGATGTTCTCTGTTGAGTGTGTGGGTTTTGCTTGAATTCTGCTGTGCCGCATTTTAGTACAACGATAACGGCAGGAAGAAATCCAGCTCAAATTTTTCATCAGTTCAATAAAGTGATTACGGTGATAAAGAGCAAAAGCCGGGGTGGTGTGCAGCTTCCAGCCTGACCCGGGTAACCACCCCTGCAGAATTTTGCTGATCCATGGCAGTAATTCACCATAACAACCACTTAATGAGAATTTCCCATGGGCGCCGCCGGGAATCGTCAGGCTGTTTACCGGACCTCTTCGCATGATCGGTTGATCAATCCCGATGCATGCTACATAGCGACAGTGTTTCAGGGGTATCCAGGCAGGATTGGAGTGGTGCAGTCCTATCTGCGGCGAGAATGGCCGACTCTGCTGATGTGCCCAGGCTCGCAGGAGCTGCCATGGGTAACCGATTTCTCGGCTGTAGCCCTGATGTCTGACATAGGCCACCAGTCTCGGTGACAGCTCTTCAATTTGAGGCGTTATTAATTTCATCGGAGCAATGCGGGCAATACCCTGCTGCAATTTCAGCGTCCTCAATCTCGGGGGTAGGTCCTGGCTGCTGGTGATCGCTTCGCCATCGACCTGGACTGGTACCGAAGGTCTGGCTGAATGCGCGGCTGAATGAGGAAAGCGATGCGAATCCGCATTTCTGCGCGATTTCAATAACAGCAGTTTTGCGGTCGAAAGTCAGTTGATTTGCCGCGTGTTCCATCCGTGTCCGCTTCCCCTGTTACCCGGCGAAACAGTCGGTGGAAATGCTGTTCTGAACAGGCCGCTACCTGACAGGTCCGTGCTGATGTCACGGTGGATGGTATACAGAACGTCATTGATCCGGGAGGTCTGGCTCACAGGTTGCATCAAACTATCATATATGGACAAATATTAGTGCACAAGGTCGGCCATATTTGAGCGCGGAGGACCCATCATGCAACTCTCGGCCAATCTCAAATCCCTTCAACCTTCCTGTATTCGTCAAATTTTTTGTGCGTCGACTGCGCCAGGGGTGATTTCACTGGCAGGCGGTCTGCCTGCCTCGGACAGTTTTCCGATGTCGTTAATGATGAACTCCATCGCCGCGCTTGCCAGCCAACCGGAATTATTCCAATACGGTCAGACTGAGGGTTATCCGCCGTTGCTTGAGGCGGTTCAGCAGCGATATCACATTGAACCTCGCCTGGCCTCCATCATTTGCACAGGTTTGCAGCAGGC
>Ga0055584_100002416_pt1 | contig 18463 bp, 19 predicted proteins | sample OSDHelmetaG_FD_58716 | JGI IMG/M metagenome (GOLD analysis project Ga0055584, IMG submission 58716) | Pelagic marine sediment microbial communities from the LTER site Helgoland, North Sea, for post-phytoplankton bloom and carbon turnover... | ecosystem: Environmental > Aquatic > Marine >... | reverse complement strand
GAAGGCGACGTACTGGTCGTTACGGCGGGAGTCCCATTTGGTACAGTTGGGTCGACCAACATGATCCGGGTCATTCGGATTGGTGAGGATACCTAAACTGCCATGTTTAGGCATGCACAGGGCACAAAAAAACCGCAGTAAACTGCGGCTTTTGCATATTCCCAGCTCCAAGAGCTAGAACACCAAGATTAACCCTGACGAGCCTTAAACCGTGGGTTTTTCTTGTTAATTACGTATACGCGACCTTTGCGGCGTACAACGACACAGTTCTTATCCCGCTTCTTGGCGGATTTCAGTGAGCAGCGCACTTTCATGGTGCAATTCCTTGCTTCGCTGGCGGCTTAGCGACTTGCCAAACCGAAAGAAGGACGGCTTATACCCAACCCAATGCCACAGTGCAAGGGGCAGAATACCAGGCTAGCCAAGGAAAGACGCTGCCGAGGCCAATGGCATCCTACCCAAGCCAATATCGCAGCACCGCCGTAACACCAACTGGCTGCTCAAGGGGTGCTAAGTGCCCGGAATTTTCAACAATAACTAGCCTCGCACCAGGAATAGAGTCGACCATTTCCTGGTGGAGTGCGGGTGGTGTTAAGATATCCTGGCGGCCGCAAAGGACAACAGTCGGCACTCGAATCGCATGTAGGTCGCCGCGACCGTCTTTACGCCCTAGGATTGCCGACTGCTGGCGCACAAAAGCGGCCTGCCCCACTCTTTCGGCCATACCTAGTACGACATCTCTAACTGAAGGATCATCAAGTCGATCTTCGTGAACGAGATTAGGCAGCAATCTTGGTGTAACACCCTTAAATTTGCCCATTGAGGCTATTCGTATCAGATCTTTTCGTGTCTTCACCTGTTCAGCGGTATCCGCCCTTGCCTGAGTATCAATCAGGGCAAGGCGCTCTACACGCTCAGGTTCCTGCCGCATGATTTCCTGTGCCACATAGCCACCCATCGAAAGCCCTGCTAGAGCAAAGGTATCTGGAGCTTCTTCAAGAATACGCTCGGCCATATCCGAAACGCTCTCGTCCCTGGTTAAATCTCCAACCATGACCTCTGCAGTATCGCTAAGGTGGGCCGTTTGATGCGCCCAAAGCGCCTCGTCACATAGTAATCCCGGCAAAAACACGATATGGCGCTCTGACACAGCTACTTTCCTTCAAAAAGTCGACGATTTAGGCTGGTTTGGTTGACTTTATACGCTCCCTGCATCATATAGTGCACCGCGAATGAGGGTGGCGGCGCAACAATTCCGCACTTTTTGACCCCCGCAAGGACTTTTCAATTTCCATGACTTTTGAAGACCTGGGCCTAGAGCCGAGCACACTAAAAGCAGTTGCAGAATCCGGTTACACGGAGCCAACGCCGATTCAAGAAAAGGCGATTCCGATCGCTCTCATGGGCAGAGATGTCATGGGTATCGCGCAGACTGGAACCGGTAAGACTGCTAGTTTCACGCTCCCTATGATCGATATACTCAGTTCGGGACGCTCTAAAGCGCGCATGCCGCGCGCCCTCATACTGTGCCCTACCCGTGAGCTGGCTGCACAGGCTGCCGATAACTTCACCAAATATTCGAAGTACGCAGACTTATCGATGGCGCTGATTATTGGCGGCACATCCTTTACCGACCAAGAAAGGGCCCTCAATAAGACTTGTGACGTCTTAATTGCTACACCAGGGCGCCTACTCGACCTTTTCGAGCGAGGCAAAATCCTACTGAATGATGTTAAGTATTTCGTGATCGACGAAGCAGATCGCATGCTCGACATGGGATTCATCCCAGATGTTGAACGCATCGCAAAACTGGTGCCTCAACTTCGCCAAACATTGTTCTTCTCAGCAACAATGGACAAGCAAATTAAGCGCTTGTCAGAAGCATTCCTGATGAATCCAAAAGAAGTCGCCGTTGATGCACCGTCAACAACAGCAACTACGATCACCCAAGCGCTCATTCGAACAACTGATTCTGACAAGCGAGATGATCTCCGCAAGCTTATTCGCGAAGAGGGCATTGAGAATGGCTTCGTTTTTTGCAATCGCAAAAAAGACGTAGACATTTTATTCAAATCCCTAACGAAGCACGGCATCAATGCGATCGCGCTTCATGGCGATATGCCACAGTCTAAGCGAACGGAAATGCTTGCAACGTTTAAGACCGGCATCGCTGGATTACTCGTCTGTTCCGACGTCGCAGCACGCGGATTAGATATTGCCGCTGTCCCGTACGTTATCAATTTTGATGTACCCAACAACGCCGAAGATTATGTTCATCGCATCGGACGAACCGGTCGCGCTGGCATGCAAGGCAAAGCCTTTACATTAGCTGTGCCAGCAGACAATAAAATGTTGCTCGCAATAGAGAAACTTATTGGCGGCCCTATTCCTCCGGTCAGTTCAGCAGGCTCTAAAAAGAGCTCTACTAGCCCACCAGAAGGCAAGAGCGTCGAACAAAACAAACCTACGGCAGACAAAGTAGTTGAAAAGAACCTAGAGAAAGATTCTCCAGAGCCGCCCAAGGTAGAGAGCCAGACAGCCTCCATCTCTAGCGTAGAGAATGGACCTGATCGCCCTCAAGCTGCAACTGGTGAGACAACTCCAAAACCTCAGAAGCAAGCGTCAGAGCCTGAGAAAAAAGAACAGCGTCCTAGGCGGCAGAAACGAGACAGAAGCAGACATGATCCTGACGTTGGCGTGATGGATCACGGTGAAGATGTTGTTGCTTTTGGAGCGCACACTCCAAGTTTCTTGATGGTTGAGCCATATGTAGCGGAAGCCGCTGAACCTACGGAAGTAATAGAACAGTCAGTGAGTTAAATAGATCGTATTCGGCTTTTAGTTAAAAGCGACGTCCGGTTCTTCTGGTAATTCATCGAGATCAACATTAACGGGCCCTGCCTGATGATGAATCATGCTCCATTCATTCCCATATTTAGTGAATACGTTCGTGGCGCACAGATAAGTCGATTCTAATTTTTCAAAACAAATCAATATTGCAACATCCCCGTGGAGCGTCACACGGGGCATTCGGCATTTTACATCTGGCGCACCCCCCTCACCCAGAATCGCTTCCCAACTCGCCATAACTTCTTCACGTCCATAAAGCGCCTGCCAACCAGGATGAATGCACGTCACACCTTTCTCACCCCACAATCGATCCATTGCTTCAAAGTCATTGCCCGCGAAGGCCGCATAGAATCGGTCGTTGGCAAACAGAACTGCCTCTTCATCGCCCATAGAAGTATCTCTCATTCCTCAAGACCAGGTAGTGCATGGTAATTATACATATCCTATCATGAGCTAGTTTTAACCTGGAGCATCTATTCTACCATGATCGACGAAATACGCCTCGATGGTCCTCGCAGAGACCCTGCTTCTGGTATGCCGGCAGAACAAGCCGTTGTTTTTCTTCATGGCTATGGCTCCGACGGTAATGAGCTCATAAGTTTGGCGCCCTACTTTGCTGATAGTCTTCCTAACGCTGCGTTTTTCAGTCCTAACGCTCCCGAGCCAGGTGAGACAGGCCTTGGCCGCCAATGGTTTACGCTCCAAGGCTATGATCCAGATTTAATGAGACGAGACCCGGCTCGAATGGCCGATGCTTTTTCAATAATGTATGAAGGCGCAAAGATAGCGGCTGATTCTCTGAATGTTTACTTAGACGACATACTTACCGACTTAGACCTACCCTCTAGCAAACTCGCGTTAATTGGGTTTTCGCAGGGCACTATGATGGCAATCCATATTGCACTTCGACGAAAAAAAGCTCTTGGGGCGGTCGTAGGCTACTCTGGGGCGCTTCTAGGTGGAGAGCATATTGCGCGAGAAGCGATCGCGCCGCCGCCACTACTGCTCGTCCACGGATCATCAGATGAAGTCGTTCCTGTGAACGCGCTAGCGCACATGCGGGAAACGTTAGATGCAGCAAACATCGAATACGCGGCTCACGTTATCCCTAACCACGGTCACGGCATTGAGCAAATCGGTGCCACCCTTGGCCGATCCTTTCTTGAGGAGAAACTGACCAAGGAAAATCAATGACTGCAGACGATATTATTGCCCTTCTTAGGTTAGAACCGCATCCCAAAGAGGGAGGCTTCTTTCGCGAAATATATCGCGCTTCCGAAAGCATAGCGCCTGACAATTTAGCAGATCGGTACGGCAACCAGGCCCGCAGTCAGGCCACTGCAATATTTTACCTTCTGACGCCTGACACCTTTTCCCATATCCACACCGTCGCCAGCGACGAAACCTTTCACTTCTATTTGGGCGATCCTGTCGAGATGTTACAGCTTCATCCCGGCGATCACGGAGAGAAAGTCGTACTAGGGTCCAATATACTCGACGGCGAAAAAGTAACTACGACGGTGCCCCATGGCGTTTGGCAAGGTTGTAAATTGCGTGATGGAGGGGCATTCGCACTGATGGGATGCACAGTGACACCTGGCTTTGAATACCAGGATTATGCACATGGGGAACGATCATATTTGATCGAGCACTACCCTAATTTTACCGATGACATTATTGCCTTAACTGACGAATAGACTCAGACTGTAAAACCTAACTCAATATTGCGACTCAAATCACCTTCAAGGACATACATATGCTGGGACCAATTCTTGCAGTAACACTAGCCGTTCCGGATCTTGCGGCAGTTGAGCGCGCATACGGAGAAACTCTAGGGTATCAGGTTGTAGAACGCGGTGAAATTAGCGCTGAAGTATCCGGCGTATGGAACGCTCCTGTCACGGCCGGTCGGCCCTACCTAATCATGCAGCCAGCCAGTGGGGCTGACATGGTTTTCCGTTTTGTGGAATCCCCGCCAGTCCCTGGCTATGAGCCACTCAAGACGTTCGGTTGGAATGCCAATGAGCTGCTCGTCGAAGACGTCGACTCCATGCCAGCTCGTTTAGAAAACTCTGACTTTCAAATCATTGCGATGCCTCGCAATCTTTCGACAACCGACGATATAAAAGCGATGCAGGCCTTCGGGCCGGCTAAGGAACTCACCTATTTCACGACTGTGAAGAGCCCCTCCTTCGGGCTTGGCAAAGCTGAGTCATTTGTTGACCGCGTTTTCATCGTGATCAACGGCGGCAGAAGTATGAATAGCCATATCGATTTCTACGGCAAAACATTGGGCATAGAAGTCTCTAAACCTCAGCCAGTTCGAATGTCAGCGCTGAATGCGATTCTTGGCTTTGATTCAGAGCGCGAGCACCCACTATCTACCGCGAATATTGGTGGGCCCTTCATGATCGAACTAGATCAATATCCCGAAGGCACTATTGATAGACCAGTTTTACCGGGAGATATTCCGCCAGGCATCTCAATTGTATCCTTCTTTGTAGAAGATCTAGATGCCATTCCTGTCGACTTTAGATCTAAATTCCTGGCTCCTGCGAGCAGCCCCTATAACGGCAGCCGCTCTGGGCTGACGGTCGGCCCAAACGGTGAATGGATCGAGCTTATCGAACGCAAATAGAGCGAGTATCGCTCAACGGCGGCCGAACCCAGCTGGCCGCTCTAGCGTACTCCGCCCCGGCTGACCGTCGTCAAAATCGTCATCATCATCGTCGCGTTGCCGCGTCTGCTCTTTGCGTTTACGAGCAGCTTGACGGCTTTTGGCAAGCATCTCTTGGTCTTTCTTTTTCTTTTCATTGTTTGCGCGAACCACGAGCAGGCCAATTAACGCCAAGACTCCGATTATCATAGCGCTTTGCCACATCTGGAGAACGTCTCGTTCCTCCATTTGCCTACGGATCTGTGGCAAACATGTAGGTAAATTAAGCTCACATGCCCGTTGACGGTCAAAGTCTCTCATCCGGGCGTCAGGAAACCCTCGGCCCGCCTGAGCATTGGCATCCGGCGAAAAAAAAAGTGGCGACACACCCGATAACGAATGCTGCTAAGGTTTTTCTTGTTGTAACCATAACCCCAACCTTCTTTTAGTTCGGTTCTATTTTGCCAGAATTCATAGATAATCGCTACTTACCGTAATCTGCCAGTATTGCACCAAGTACTAGCGTCTCTTATCCGATGCCTTATTTAGCCGTTTGCTTCGCAAAAATAATAATCCGGCGCAAACTACAACTGCCACTCCGAGGGCACTGAGCCCAATTCGCAGCGTCTGCCGCTCTTCTCTCAATTGGGCCATTATTTCTGGCCTGCACTGCAGCAAATTCTGCTCACAATCAGCCCTTTCACGCAACTGCCTTCGCCTCTGGCTAACCTGAGAGCCAGCAACAGTAGGCAAAAAGAGACAACCAGCGAGTGTGGAAAGCGCACTACGACGTCGCATTTTTAACCTCTCATCTGTCGCCCATCAGGCACGAACCGATGTATAGTAAGCCTTATGACGAACTCGACAAACCCGTCCCCGGTATTTGCCATACTCGGTCTTGATCACGTCGTTCTGCGTGTTTCCGATATGAAACGAAGCATAATTTTTTACTGCGATATACTTGGATGCACGCTTGAAAGATCAGTCGATAATTTAGGCTTAGTTCAGTTACGCGCGGGGGCATCATTAATCGATTTAATCGACGTGGCAGGAACCCTAGGACAAGGGGGAGGTCCCGCGCCTAGTAATACTGCTCATAACGTGGATCATTTTTGTATCAGAATTGAGCCGTTTGACATTATATCTCTTCGGACATTGTTTGACTCCAATGGCCTCTCGTTCGAAGAGCCTGGACGACGTTACGGTGCAGACGGCTTTGGTCCATCCATCTACCTCCGTGATCCATCAGGAAATAGCTTAGAGCTAAAGGGCCCGCCAGAGGCCACTCGTGACTAGATTAACAATCTTATTGTTATCCCTTATTTGGATGCCAATCGCCTTATCACAGGAGGCACCACACACTGGTCGTGCGTACTGGCGTACCTATGACGCCCGAGAGACAGGTGCGATGCAGCGCACATACGAGATGGCCTTTGATGACCGCGGAATTCTGTACGCCGCAAATGATGCAGGCCTTCTGTCTTTTGACGGCATGACTTGGAATATTTATGAAGCTGGATTGGAACAGATACAGATTCATTCAATCCTACCACTAGCAGATGGCGCATGGTTAGCAGGCGGAACACAATCACTTGGCATATTTCGGCCAACACAGAATGGCAATTTAAGTTGGCAGATAATCCTAGGACAGACTGAAGATGTCAGCCCCACAACCAACGAAGTGCTTAGCCTATTACCGACAGAGTCCGGTCCGCTTGTGATTACAGATCAGTCCGTTTCTCTCTGGAAGAATGAAAGCTTAACACAAGTTTACAACGGGCTTCCGACCGGACTCAGTTTCCATACCGAACAGGGATTAGTCTTTTCCATCGAAGGCGGCTTGGCTCTGATTTCGAACGGAGAATCTAAAGAGTTACTCCCCCCCAGGCTGGGCCGACTTGGAGCCTGTATCATTTTTCATGTCGGATATTGGTGAACCAATCCTCTTGACCAAGCGATCAGGACTATTCGTTGTCTCGCTCGAAGACCAGAGATTTGACATCAAACCGATATGGGACATTTTGCCACCAGTCATTGAGACATCGAATATTACTGCTGGTGCTAAGTATGGTCGCACTACATTTCTTTTAGGCACGGATGCTGGGGCACTAATTCATCTAAACTCAGACGGAACAGTCATACGATCATTAGATAAACGCAACGGCCTGCACTCAAACGCTATAGGTGGAATTAGTGTCAGGCCCGATGGGAACGCGTTTGCTTTCTTTGACGGTGGATTTATCTGGTTGGACTTAAACGACTTTCGCCGGACTTGGGACCGGAGGAATGGCTTACCTTTAGCAGTCAACACGATATCTAGAGATGGTGTTCATGTGTATGCTGGCACTAATGCAGGTCTATATCGCTCTGTATCGGGTAGCCGCATGCGCCCTGTCGATGGCATTGGAACATCGCCAGTCAGAGCAGTGAAAGTCTTTAAACGCAGTTCAATGAAGAATCATAGCTCAATATTATTGGCACGAAATGACGGCGTTTTCGATCTATTTGACGGCGAACTCACGGAGATAACCGATGCGGAACCTACGGCCCTGTTTATGTCCAACACCCAACCATCTCGTATTGCCGTGGGCACCAAAGATTCGATCAGGCTGTTCGAATTTCGCCGAAGTGAATGGCGTGATATAAGCCGTCTTGGAGGAACTAAGGGCGCTCCGGTATCTGACTTTACGGAAACTGGTGATGGAACCCTTCTCGCCGCCTATAAAAACGGCGCTATCGAAATGTACCCGGCTGATACATGGCTTGGCGACGGTAACCTTAGCGACGTCGATCCAATCTCATATCAAACATTTTCACGTAGAGGCACGGAGAACTCTAATCCGCATTTCGTAACAACCGACAGTCAAATTCGTCTATTCAGTACCGGCCCCCCTCTTAAATGGGGTGACCGAGATCAGAAATTCACAATTGACGTCAACTTAACCACCCAAATTGCGCATGCTTTTGGCGAGAGCTATCCGGCTTGGTATAGCAGCGCGCAAAATCGCAACACTCTTTGGCTTCAAACTGACAGGGGGACACTTTCCATTTCTCCCTCAGACAACAGTTTAGAGACATTACCCCGCTCAGTTGATGGCACAGCAGATTACAACACCGTCTTCATCGACAACGTTACAGAAAGTGTATTATTCGGCACACCGGACGGAATCACTTCGATACCAGCTAAAGTTATGGCGAGACGTCCCCTAGCTCAACTCAACCTTCGTAGCGTATCTATTGATGACTTCAGGGTTTATCAGGGTGAAGGACTGCTTGAGCCAATTCCTGTAATCCGCTCAGACGAGACAGTGACGCTTACTTTCTCTGTCCTGGACTGGCATAGGCAATGCGCGAACTCAGGAATAACAATAGAAATAATTGGACTTAACGATAGCAGAATTAGGGCACTTTCAGTCGACAACACATGCGCCATAAATATAAACGCCAAATTATTGAATCTGGGACAATCTCAACTAACTGCACAAATGTTTCATATGGGAAATCCGTTAACCAGGCAGCTCACATTCGATTTTCGAGTTTCAAAGCCATGGCTCAACGGTAGCTGGATTCCCTTCCTACTTAGCCTAACTGTGTCCATTACAATCATGCTTGGCCAGTCAAAGTCTCGTGGCATGTGGCCCGAGCCAATAAGGCACACCCTATCTTTAGCATCAGGACTATACTTAGCCTTATCAATTGCCCTGATAGCCGGAATTATCCCACCACCAGCATCAGCGATAACATGGCTCTTCTGGTTTTCTGGGCTTGCAGGCACTAGTCTTTTTCTTCCGCTTTTTTCAGAGGCCTTAAAACGCCTTAACAATAGCCCATTAATTTCGAGGCATTAACAGCCTAGTTGTAGAGGCTATGTCTACGGCTACGTCTCTTCTAAAATGATTACACTGCAAATAGTGCGAGGTGATAAATTATGTCAGATGTCGAACTGTTTAGTTTTGAGGCATGCCCCTACGCCCAACGCACTAGGATGATGCTTATAGAAAAAGATGTCGAATACGCGTTGACCGAGGTTGACCTCTACAACAAGCCAGATTGGTGGAAAGAACTCTCGCCACATGGCAAGGTCCCTTTACTCCGCCATGACGGAGGAATTGTCTATGAATCACGCGTAATAAACGAATATTTGGAAGAAGTGTTTCCTGAACCAGCCCTCATGCCGGCAGACCCAATCCATCGCGCAAGGGCCCGCATCTGGATTGACTACTGCGACACCTACTTTCTTCCCGCGTTACATAATCTCATCGTCGATCGACACGACGAAGAAAAGCAGATTGGCAATCACAAAAGCATTCAAGACAAGCTTCTCTTTATCGAAAAAGAAGGGCTAAGAAAGCTAAGCGATGGCCCTTTCTTTATGGGGTCAAAACTTACGTTGGTTGACCTACAATTTATGCCTTTTATAGAGCGTTTTCCTTGCTACGAAGAATTGTGGGGGGCCTCTATACCGGACGAATGCATTCGTTTTAAGGAGTGGGTGAAGGCCATGCAGAGTCGAGATAGCCACAAACAGACTGCTAACCCATTCGAGTTTCATATGGAGCGGTATTCCAAATACGATAAAGCCGCATAAATACATGTAAGGGTAAACCCGACTAGCCATGCCTCAACCTACATGTAACAGCCCAGGTTTTTCTGAAGGTCTAATCAGCGTATCCGAAATCGATCAGTGGATCGATTTCTTAACTAACGTATTTGAATGGCGTGTACTTTACGACGGCCCTTGCGGATCAGAAATACGGGGCATGTGGCAACTGTCCAGGGATGTTAAAGCGCGCCAAGTTCTGCTTGGAGAGCCAAACGCGGAGACAACCCAAGGGCGAATTCGGCTAATCAAGTTTGAGAATGTCACCCAGAAAAGAGCCCGTCCAAGCGCGTACGCCTGGGACACAGGAGGGTTCTTTGACCTGCACGTTCAAGTGCGCGACTTACGCGGCCTCTACGAAAAAATGCAGGGCTGTGGTTGGCATGGATTCACAGAGCCAAAAAGATTAGACGTTAGCGGTGTTACCATTGATGAAGTCTTGGTTCATGGCCCTGATGGTATGGCATTTGCGCTAATCGAGCGCATATCGCCTCCTTTCCAGGTTGTCGACGGATATGCAGCCGTCAGCCCCGCCTGGAACGCACCTCAAATGGTGTCCGACCTCACGTCTGCACATCAATTCTATTCTGAAGGTCTTGGATTCAAGACAACGATAGAGTTTGAGATGCCACCGCCAGAGGATGGAGATACATTATTCGGCCTGCCCTTGAGCCTTGGAAAAACAACATCAACCGAGCTTGCATTCTTTCATCCGGGTGGGCGGCGTGGTGCAATAGGGTCCGTTGACTTACTTCACATGGTCGGCGTTCAGGGGCGAGACCTCCGCGCCTCCACGCGACCACCCAATCTCGGACTAATGCTAATAAGATTTCCTGTGAAGAAGCTCAATGATTATATGAGTGCGATACAGAACGCAGGCGTAAAGCTATTTTCAGGACCTATGCAGGTGAATATTGAACCGTACGGCGTAACGACAGCTATCGGAGTCATATCACCGGAAGGTGCATTAATCGAATTTTATGAGGACTTGACCCCATGATCAGGGTCCTACGTCTCATTATTCTAATCACTGCCTATTCAGGATCTGTGTATGGAGAAGACGTCCGCATGGCGACAATGTCGCCGGTCGGTTCCCCAAGTCGTTTTGTCTATGACAAATTGTTAGAGACCGTCACCACTCAATCAAACGGCAATTATACAATCGAACCATTTTTTAGTGGCGAGCTGGGCCCAGAAGAAGCCTATTTTAATGCCATGAGACGCGGACGCATACAGTTGTCTGCCGTATCAGGTCAAGCCATTGGCACCGCTGTACCTGAATATTCGCTCCTTCGCGCGCCTTTCCTATTTGAGTCCTTTGAGGAACTGGCCTTCGTATACGATAAATTTTTAGTGCGACGGCTGGAAGAACTCTTTCTTGAAAAGGGAATGATCCATTTACAATGGGCAGCAAATGGATGGGAAAACGTATACGCGCAGAAACCCGTTATGCGCCCATCAGATATTAGCGGCTACAGAATACGCGTGCCCCTTGATCCAAATTCTGTACTATTTTTTAGTGCTGCTGGTGCAGATGTTATTCAAATTCCATTTACCGACATCATTCAATCGCTACAAACAGGACTGATAGATGGAGGGGAGTCGACGACTCTAATGTATGTACAAGGCGGAATATCTACAGAGGCCCCTCACCTTACGCGTACTCGCCACGGCTTCTCACTCGCCGTCTTCACAGCCAACAGAAGATGGTTCGAGGGCCTCTCACCGAGCACACAAGAGATTTTCAGAAATTCATATATGAAAGCTTCGCAAGCCTATCCAATTCTGCGAGCTCAAACGGAACACTTGCTCTCTCAGGCAAGCCGAGAAGGCGTGATGGTCTATGATCTCTCGCCGCAACAACGCCAAGGTTGGCGCCAAGAAACCTTAGGAGCACTCGACAAGATCATCGGCCAGGCTGGAGCGGGCGCTGCCGACTTCTATGATCTAATTAAGGCTGGCAAGAAAGAATACGCGACTCTCAAAAATTGACCTGCGCGCACCGCTAGTTTTGTGCAGATGAAGCCTTCAGCCACATCTCGGTAAATGCGCTCTCAACATCTCTAGCTATTTGCTTGCCATCACAAAACGGCGATGCCTGAAGAATAATTCTTAGCGATTTTCGCATTGAAATAATGTCATCATGATTGCTGGCAAGTTCTACCGCGCGTTCTATATAGGCCGGAATCGAATGGGTAATGAGCTGCGGCATGCCAATAGTCTCTAGAATCGACTGGCCTGCCCTCGCTTGCCATCGGTCACCGGCCAAAGTGATTACCGGCACCCCCATCCAAATGGCCTCAGCAGTGGTTACCCCGCCACCATATGGAAATGTATCGAGCGCGATATCCATCTGTGCATACGTTTCCAAATGCTCGCGCCGGGGTGTATTTCCAATCAAAGTAAGACGGTCAGTAGCGATTCCGCATTTATCGCATTGCTGTAAGACGCTTCGCTGCACAAAATCATTTGAAAGTTGTGGGCACTTTAGGAGCAAACGAGATCCTGGCACCTGTCGGAGAATTTCTGCCCAAGCCCTGTAAACCTCAACATTCATTTTGACCACATTGCTCAGCGAGCCAAACACCACGTGATCGTTCATCGCAATAGGAGGCTCAGTCAGCTTGAGGTCATCAAATGGTGGGGAAAAGGACAAATATGAGCCTGGAAGACGTATTGGCTTTTCTACGTACAAGTCTTCATCGTCTTCAGGTAACACATACTTATCACAAATAATAAAATCAATTTCTGGAACTCCGGTTGTCGCCACATAACCGAGCCAGGTCGCCTGAACCGGGGCAGGTTTTAGTTTCATTACGCCGAGTCTATTGCCATCTGTATGCCCCGAAAGATCGATCAAAATATCAATTTCGTCAGCCGCTATCTGTCTAGCGACAGACTCATCTGAAACGCCAAAAACGTCTCTCCAACGCTCACACCCGTGCTTAAAGCCCTGCGCGAGTTCATCATCTGTGGGGTGGTTGTAATAGAGCGACACACTGAAGCTCGCACGGTCTCTGTTCTCAAAATACGGTTTGAACAGAATACCAACAGCGTGACTACGAATATCAGCGGAAATGAAGCCAATGTTAAGCGGACGATGCGATACATCCCTTCCATTGCCTTTAGCGTGCGAGGTCGACTGCCCCCCCCTGGCTTCCCAATAAAACTTCGTCAGTTGCGAGATTTCTCCCCGCTCCAAATTTGGAGAATAGTTGGCACATGTAAGCTTATTATATAGAAAAACGGGCGACTTTGGCTGGATAGATAGTGCGTTATCAAAGCAATCAATCGCCTGCACAACCCTACCAAGTTTCTGATAAACCAAGCCTTTATTATTTAGGGCCGCAGCAAAACTCTCATCAATCGCCAGCGCTTTATCAGCCGCCACTAGTGCCTCATCTAATCTACCTAGGTCGGACAAGACCATACTCAAGTTGGCATAATGCTCCGCGCCAGAGTGCGGTAGAGCAATGGCTTTGTTAAGGGTCGCTATCGCGTCCACTAATTTTTCAGCGGCATGTTGAGCGAGGGCCAGCCCGTTCAAGATAGCTACGTTCGCTGGACTTAATTCAGAAGCAAGTGAGCATTGTTCCAATGCCTTCTCAATTTCACCATGCTCAAGTGAAATCGCAGACAACAAATGTAGCGAGTTTGGAAACTCTGAGTCACCTTCCTGAATTTCACCGCAGAGCCTTTGTGACTCGAGAGAGTTCCCTAGCCGATATGCCTCAAGGGCAGCTTGATACAGTCCATTTTCGGCGTTTGTATTGTTACTATTCAGAGGAGGTTTTCCGATCTGTTCATTATCCATACGACGACATGCCGCCCGTTAAGAAACTGGCGCTCAACGTCGGCAATTCGCTAATGAAAACCCCGATCATAAAAAGTGCCCTTCTAGTCGCCTTAATCATTCTCACAATGAGCCTTCCACATTTTTCGATATGCCGCCTCAAGGTTCAGCGTGAACCTTTTCGTATCACACATCGCTGATCTGAAAAATGCGTCACGTCGGCCTAGTTTACTTTTCCGTATACTAGTAACGTCCTGTGCCATGCCTGTCGCTATATCAACGTACTCTTTCACGGTATGAGCGCATGTCGACTCCATGCCCATTCCTTTGAGAAAACCAAAACTAGTTCGCTGAATCCAGCGCTCACCTACGAGAGTGACGACGGGTACACCCATCGCCAAAGCATCAACCGTCGTCGTGGTCCCACAGTAGGGAAACGGATCAAGTGCTATATCTACATTATTATATGCAAGTAGGTGATCAGCCGGCTCAACATGATGCATTATCGTCAAGCGATCACTGGTGATTCCGTATGCTTGGAATTGCTTGCGTATGTGCTCTCTCAAAAGCGGATCACTTAGGCGGCCGCTCTTCAGAAATAATCGCGAGCCAGAAACGCGCTTCAAAATCTCAGACCATACGCGCACCACCTCGACATTAAGTTTAGCGTGATTGTTAAAACTTCCGAATGTAACATTCCCAGTCACCGGCATTATTGGGATTCGATTAGCGAAAGCCTCAGGCTCGAAGCAAAGGTAATGATCAGGCAGTCTAACAACCTACTCAGAGAAATCCTCTTCATAACAAACAGGACACACGAATGAATCAGTCAGAACGTAATTCATTTCTGGCAAACCCGACGTACCAGAATGCCCAATCCACGACACCTGCACTGGATCTGGCTGAAATCGAAACGTATTCAGGCGATTGTTTTCTAACCGCCCTGTGAGATCCACTAAAATATCTACTTCTTCGGTTTGAATAGACTGTGCCAACGCCCGGTCTGTTTGATGCACGCCGCAATGATAACCATCCGCCAAATTTCGAATTTCCTGAGATACGTCATCAGGAACCGGTGTAACGTCGATTATAATTATCTCGAAATTTTTCCGGTCATGCCGCTCTAGCACCGGTCTTAAAAATTGAGACACTGGGTGGTCTTTGAAATCAGCCGAAAAGTATCCAATTTTTATTTTGCTCTGGGGTCGCGCAGCCCTTGGCTCAATATTAGAAAGCGGCTCAATGCTTTGGGTCTTCGTGTCCCACACGGATACACTTCTCTGATATTCCTCGCGGCGCGTTACGGAAGGCGTATACATCGAAAGGCGCGCACTTAGGAGAGCGATAGCGTGTTCACTTGGATACTCGTGAGCCAGCGCGTCAGCAATTTTTCGCGCTGTTTCATACCGCCCTTCTTCACAGTGCAACAACACCGTATTCGCGAGCGCTACGGGATTCCAACCAGGGTCTATATCGGATGCCAGCAAAAACGCCCGCTTTGCCTCGGCAAAGCGATACAGCGCGACCAGCGCTATGCCACGGTTAATGTGTGCTTTTACAAAAGTGCTATCTATAAGAATAGAATCGTCAGCCGATTTCAGTGCTTCCTGAGGCAACTTACAACGGTTCAGAATATCTGACCGGTCAGCCAATATAGGCGCACTGTTAGGCGCCACCTCAACGGCTTGTGCAGATAAATCAAGAGCGTCCTTCGCCCTATTCTGCTTGAGACGAATCCCGGCCAAGAGGCATAACGTATTCGGATGGCGAGGATTACCACTCAAAATATTAGTACAGAGCAATTCAGCTGTACGGTAATCGCCATTGTTACAAGCATTTACAGCATCTTCGAGTTCTTCGTTGATTGGCGCGCTAGGCTGATCATGCAATGGCAATCTATCACGCCCCCGATCTATGAACTTTGGCTACCCGGTACGGAAATGCACGAGATTGTACCGAAGATAGGTGGCGGAGGGACAGGGACTCGAACCCTGGGACCCCAAACTGGGGTCACAGATTAGCAATCTGCTGCATTACCACTCTGCCATCCCTCCGCAGGGTTGAGCGGGCGTGGAACATGAAAAGTTACGAGGCAGTTGTCAAGCACAGCTATCGCGCGTAAAAAAAATTTTAATAAGTCTGATTCAGGCAAACAAATCAGACGGTTATCAGGGCTCTCTGTTAATTCTACAATATCCTGAGGCATTAATTATGATCGGCATCGCCCGTATGACACGTCACCGCAACGAATTTGGCTCCGCAGCTCCAATCCGAGCTCTAATATTAACCATGATGCTTGCTGTTAGCGTCACAGTTTTTAGCCATCCCGTGGCTGCTGAAGACGGCCTTACTGGAGAGGTCAATGTTGGTGGCTCGATGGCAACGGGCAATACAGACACAACTCGTGTCGATGCGGAAATAAAGGCTCGTTATAAGGCCGGCAGACTTGAAGACAATTACCGCCTTGTTGGCGAGTTTTCTGACGACAACGGGACAACAACGGCTCAGCGTATTTTAGGGTCCGTCGAATCCAGGTTTGATATGCAAGAGAGCCTTTTCGTATTTGGCTACCTTGAATTTGACGACGATAAGTTCTCAGGATTCAAATATGAGATAGAAGGCGCATTCGGGGCTGGGTACAAGGTCATTGATGACGACAATATGCGGCTCCTTCTTCAGGCTGGCCCAGGCTACAGGTACAGTAAATTCTCAACACCAGCACCGCCTGCTCTTCCGCTTGTCAGTTCAAATGAAAATGAATTCCTCATCCGGGGTAGCGCTGATTTTGAGTACGACATTACTGACACAGTTTCTATGACCAATGCCTTTATCGTGACATGGGATAGCAGCAGAACGAAGATCGAGAACACAACCGCGCTCACCAGCGCATTGATTGGCGATTTGTCTACCCGCCTATCCGTAAACATTCGATACAATACAGACCCACCGCTACTCACCAAGAAGACAGATACCCTGAGTAAAATTTCCTTGGTTTATGGCTTCTAGCTGCCACATTTAATGTCGTTGTAAGCGGATGGACGGAAAGCAATATTTCCCTCAAGCCTTTTTGTATTTTCTGGCAGTACTTTGTCCAGCTTCAGCGGCATTGTCTCAAACTCAGCTACGATCAGATATAGAACTACATTTTGGTGGCATTGGGACTGATGGAGTGAACTCAGTTGTCCCTCTATCAGACGGAGGCTTTGCGCTTGGCGGCTGGAAATCAATAGACGGTGAAATTGATCTGACGGAGGGCTGGATATTAAGGGTAGACGCGCGCGGTGCCTACATATGGGATATTCCGCTGCCTCAATCTGGTCCTTATGGGGTCGTTGCACTTTCTGCAGACTTTGACGGCGGAGTAATCGCAGTCGATAGCGTTCACGGTAAATCCACAGGCACAACACGCCTTTCAAAACTCTCCCCCGATGGATCAGTTGATTGGCAAAAGGTTTACGGACGCAGCAATGGCGACGTTATCTCTTCTATACGGCCAACGTTTGACGGTGGTCTCATATTAGCTGGCAAGACATCATTCAAAACATCCGGCGCTTCCGACGGCTGGATCGTCAAACTTGACAGGAATCACGAGATTGAATGGTTCCGAGTATTAGGTGGTTTAAAGGAAGACGCCTTTGAAGATATAGCGCTTTCAACTGAAGGCGGTTACGTAGCAGTAGGCTGGACAACTCTGGCAGATGATACGGTTTTAGGCTGGGTTACCAAAGTCGATACCGCAGGGGCTACTGAGTGGACGCATGAACATAGTCTGGGGTTGTCGACTGAATTTCATAAAGTTCTACCTGCCGCGGACGGTTCGTTCGTCTATGCCGCTACTAAAAAGACTCACAATAACGATCCGGGACGAGGAACAGTCGTTGGCGCATTAACAATAGATGGGGCAATGATCTGGCAGCACGATATCATTGCTGATGGCACCGTAATGGCGACAGGGCTCGCACATTCTGCGGCAAGCTCGTATCTGTTGTCAGCATCAGTAGAAGATAAGGGTGGTCAAGCCGGACTCGTTGCTGGATTCACATCAACTGGAAATATCGATTTTTTACACCGATATAACAGCAAGAATGACCGTAAAGCGCTAGCTATAAGTGCCGGGTCATCTGGATACGCCGTGGCAGGAACATCACTGCGAAACCTATCACTGGATCAAGATGCGTGGTTGCTGATTCGGCCCGAAATTACGACACGCAATCTCAACCCTCAAGCGTCGGAACAGTAATTCCTTTCTGAACGGCCGGCCTTGCGCCCACCACGTCAAACCACCGCTTAACATTTACCCACTCGTCAAGACCATCAAACATCGCCTCAGCACTCCGGCCCCAACCGTAACTTGCCACGTCGGCAATGGAATAATCGCCAGCAAGGTATTCAGAATCTGCCAGGCGTCTATCCATCACACCCAAGATGCGACGGCTCTCATCCGTGTAGCGTTTTTTGCCATAGGGAATATCTTCTTTAGCAAAGCGTACGAAATGTCCCATCTGCCCAAACATTGGGCCAATACTGCCCATCTGGAACATTAGCCACTCCGTAACAGCGACAA
>Ga0055584_100002415_pt1 | contig 18463 bp, 13 predicted proteins | sample OSDHelmetaG_FD_58716 | JGI IMG/M metagenome (GOLD analysis project Ga0055584, IMG submission 58716) | Pelagic marine sediment microbial communities from the LTER site Helgoland, North Sea, for post-phytoplankton bloom and carbon turnover... | ecosystem: Environmental > Aquatic > Marine >... | reverse complement strand
GATTCGAACCTCCACAAGCTGTACCAAAAACAGCGGTCCTGCCATTAGACGATCGGGCAATGGGGGTGCAAATTTAGTAATAGAAAATAAAAAGATTCAACTTTTTCGTAAGATTTTTTAATTAGCCACTTCGCTTATGAATTGAATGCGGAATAACTGCATTTCATCGTGGGTGAAATCACCTTCGAATTCATTGACCGCTGCGTCCAAATCATTGTCTTCTGTTCCACGGAAATAATCGAATATTTCTTCCTTGACATCGTCATCAATCAGTTCCTCTATGTAATAGGAAAAGTCAAGCTTAGTGCCAGAGTAGACAATGCTTTCCATTTCGTCCAGTAACTCCTTAACCGTAAAGGCTTGTGAGCGGGCAATATCATCGATACTCAATTTTTTATCGATGTTTTGGATGATCGATATTTTTTTACCGGACTTATTAGCCACCGTCTTAAGAACTAAATCATCAGGACGTTCTATATCGTTTTCTTCAACGTATTCAGCAATGAGCTCAATAAAGGGTTGTCCGAATTTGAGTGCTTTATTTTTCCCAACGCCCGAAATGTTTTCCATTTCATCCATGGTCGTTGGGTATTTAGTGGCCATATCTTCAAGAGATGACTCCTGAAAAATGACATAAGGGGGTAAGTTCTTCTTACGAGCAACTTCACGCTGTAACTCTTTTAACTTTTCATAGAGTTCTTCATCGTGCAAAGACTCCATTTGAACATTTTCAAAATCAGAATCATTGACACTTTCGAACTCTGTGTCAACAGGCATAAGCACATTACGTGGATTTTTTAGAAATTCTAAGCCTTTATCCAAAACAGATATAAGGCCATATTTTTCAATATTCTTTTCTAATAGATTGTTTAATAACGCCAATCGGACAGTGCTTTTCCAAAACATCTCGTCCTTGTTTTTTCCAATGCCAAATTGTGGTAATTCTGTGTGTTTGTGAGCTTTTACATCGTTTGATGCCTTGCCAATAAGGATGTTGACAATGTGCTTGATGTCAACACGTCCGTCTGTTGCTTTAACCACTTCAAGCATTTGAACGAATTGTTCACTAACATCAATCATTGTTTTGGGATGACGACAATTGTCGCACATCTTATTACAGTTGTCAGCGTCAAACACTTCCCCAAAGTAATGCAGTAAGAACTTTCTGCGGCATTGAGAACTTTCGGCGAAAGATGCCATCTCTAATATCAATTGCGTTCCGATTTCTCGTTCGGCAACCGGTTTGTCTTTTAAAAACTTTTCAAGCTTTTCGTTGTCATTTGGATTGTAAAAAAGTACACAGTCGCCTGCTTTACCATCTCTACCAGACCGACCAGTTTCCTGATAATAGCCTTCCAAACTCTTTGGTACATCATAATGTATCACAAACCGAACGTCTGGTTTGTCAATTCCCATTCCGAATGCAATGGTCGCAACGATGACATCGGCTTCTTCCATCAAAAACTTATCTTGATGGCTCGATCGAGTTTTGGCGTCTAATCCTGCATGATAAGGCAGTGCTTTAACGCCATTGGCTGCTAATATTTCAGCAACTTCCTCGACTTTCTTGCGACTAAGGCAATATACAATGCCTGATTTGCCTCTGCGTTTATTGATAAAGGATAGTATGTCTTTAAGGGTTTGGCCTTTTTTACCTTTGGCTTTTACCTCATAATATAAATTGTCACGATTGAAAGAGGATTTGAACACCTCTGCATCAATCATGTTCAAATTCTTTTGAATATCAAATTGAACTTTGGGCGTTGCGGTTGCTGTTAAGGCTACCATTGGCACATCGTCAATCGCTTTGATGATTTCTTTAATCCGACGATATTCAGGTCTAAAGTCGTGACCCCATTCACTTATGCAATGTGCTTCGTCAACTGCCACGAAAGATACTTTGACAGATCTAAGAAATTCTACTGTCTCTTCTTTTTTTAACGTTTCAGGAGCGACATACAACATCTTGGTTTTGCCACTGGTGACATCGTCCTTAACAATTTTAGCCTGTGTTTTTGTGAGTGAAGAGTTCAAGAAATGCGCAACGGCATCACTTTCACCAAATCCGCGAATGGAATCTACCTGATTCTTCATTAACGCTATAAGAGGCGAGATAATAATTGCGGTGCCTTCCTGCATTAAAGCAGGTAATTGGTAACACAGAGACTTACCTGCGCCTGTTGGCATGATTACAAAACTGTCCTTCCCCCCCAATATAGATTGAATTACGACTTCTTGGTTTCCTTTAAAAGAATCGAACCCAAAAAAGTGTTTCAAACTTTTCTTTAAATCTATCGTCTGCTCTGCCATCTAATCGTTCTTCCTGCTTACGTGTTTTCTATGTTTCTTTGTAGCACTAAATTAGTAAAACTTTCAGTTTCACGGCAAAAAAATTTTAATTTGCATCAAATAAATACGCTTTTGCAAAACAAAGAGGAAGTACTAGGATGGGCTAGAGAAACAATTGCGTTGGAAGTCGCCGCAATTATACAGTTACAAAATCAGTTAAACGATGATTTTGTTGACACAGTTAACCACATTCTTAAGGCTAATGGACGTGTCGTAGTGACCGGAATTGGCAAGAGTGCCGCTATCGGTAATAAAATTGTAGCAACTTTAAACAGTACTGGGACTCCCGCAATTTTTATGCATGCTGCAGATGCGGTTCATGGAGATTTGGGAATGGTCCAAACAGGCGATACTGTTATTTGTATTTCAAAGAGTGGAAATACTCCTGAAATCAAGGCTTTAGTCCCGCTCATTAAACAAGGTGGAAATGTGTTGGTCGCGATGGCGGGCAATTCAACATCGTTTTTAGCTGAACACGCAGATTACCTTCTTGATGTAACCGTGGAGAAAGAAGCATGTCCCAATAACTTAGCACCAACGACAAGTACAACAGCACAATTGGTTATGGGTGATGCACTAGCTGTTTGTTTACTAAAAGCACGTGGCTTTACATCTTCCGACTTTGCCAAATATCATCCAGGGGGCGCCTTAGGCAAAAGACTATACACAACGTTGGGAGAATTAGCAACCAAAAACGACAAACCAATGGTCGGTCTTGATGCTTCGGTTAGAGAAGTGATTATGGAACTTACCAACAAAAGATTAGGGGCGGTTGCAGTTTTGCACAATGAAGAAGTCGTAGGTATCATAACAGATGGCGATATTCGTAGAATGTTAGAGCGAGATAAGTCAATGGATTCATTGACCGCGTCTGACATAATGGGTAAAACGCCCATCACCATGCAAGCTAGCGATTTGGCTTACCACGCAGCATCTATGATGAGCGAGAGGAAGATTAGTCAAATGGTAGTACTTGATGACAAAAAGTACGTCGGTGTGGTGCACATACATGATTTAAACAGAGAAGGCATTTTATAATGAATAAGTATGCAGTGATTATGGCTGGCGGAGTTGGAACACGATTCTGGCCAGTTAGTAGGGTTAGCAAACCAAAGCAATTTCTGGACATCCTAGGTTTAGGAGAGTCTTTGCTTCAAATGACGTACAAGCGATTTGCGCGTTTGATGCCCGCCGAGAATATCTATATAGTGACTAACGAATCTTATAGGGATCTGATAAAAGAACAAATTCCAGATATTAATAACAATCAGATTTTAGGTGAACCAATAGCTAAAAACACAGCTCCTTGCATCGCCTATGCCTGCTACAAGATTGCATCCAAAGATCCAGATTCTGTGGTCGTTGTTGCACCATCGGATCATTTAATTATAGATGTTGAGTCGTTTAACACCCAAGTTAACAAGGCGATGAGTTTTGCAGAGCAAAACGATGCTTTGGTGACTTTAGGCATCAAGCCCTCAAGACCTGATACCGGCTATGGATATATTCAATTTCAGGAAGAAGAGGTTGAGTCAGGCATTCATCCTGTAAAAACGTTTCTAGAAAAACCAAATCTCGAATTGGCCAATCAGTTTGTGGAAAGTGGTGATTTTCTATGGAATGCAGGTATTTTTATTTGGTCTATTTCAGCTATTCTTAAGGCTTTTGACAATCATTTACCTGATATGGCGGAGTTGTTCGTTACCGAAACAAAGTCGTATTATTCAAAAAAGGAATCAACCATGATTGACAGAATATACCCGGCTTGTCAAAATATCTCGATTGATTACGGAATTATAGAGAAATCAGACAATGTATATGTCTTACCGTCGGAATTCGGATGGTCAGATCTGGGTACTTGGAAATCATTGTATGATGTTGCGGATAAAAACGATGACCAAAATGTAATAATTGGGGACACAGTAGAGTTGTCCACTTCAGACGGCAACTTAGTCGTAGCTGAAAAAGGTAAGTTGGTGGTCCTAGAAGGAGTTAAAGACTTATTTGTACTTGATACGGAAGATGCACTTTTGATTTGTAATAAAGACAAAGAACAAGAAGTGAAAAGGATCGTAAACGACGTAAAAAGCGGCCATAACGGTAAATACATTTGATTCAACAAGGTGTGAAGTTTCTTTGGCTTGTTGCGTTAGCAACATTATGCACTTCTTTTACCAAAAGAAGCCAGCTAATTTTGCCCGTTTATTTCCCAGAATATAAGTCGGTTGATTACTCCAAAAATGTTATTCATAACGCCGAAAATCTAGATCGATTTTATGCGGCACTTGATAATTATATTGATCAAGGACAGAACAAAGTAGTGATTACGCATATCGGCGATAGCCATATTCAAGCTGATTTCCTCACGCATACAACGCGAAAATTATTTCAAAAAACGTTCGGTAACGGAGGGCGAGGATTTGTATTTCCATTTAGATTAATAAGAAGTAATAGTCCTTTAAACTTAGGTATATCGTATAACGGACAATGGTCAGGTTGTAGAAGTATTTCGTATCGCGATGAGTGTAATTTTGGCATTTGTGGTGCTACTGCTACCACTTTCGACAGTACAGCCTTCCTGAGGATAAATCCGAACATTGACGGCGATATGAACTATGAGTTTGATAAGATTAAGCTATTTAGTTACCATACTCCACTAAGTTTTGATGTTACCATGTTGAATCACGATAGTATCAATATGGATTTTGATTATCAACCCATCAATGAATCTGTGTCAGAAATCTTTTTTAAAGACATGCAGGACAGCCTTTGGATGGCTTTTGATAAAAGAGAGGAGCAAGGGTATTTCCAATTTTTTGGAATGAGCTTGGAGAACGATAATCCAGGTCTCATATACAACGCCGTTGGTTTAAACGGTGCGTACGCCAAATCGTATTTGCGAAACAATTTTTTTAATGAACAATTGGCCGTTTTAAATTCAGACTTGGTGGTCATTTCATTGGGGACAAACGATGCGTATATGACCGAGAGACTTTTCTGTAAGACGTGTTTTAGAAGCTCATATGAAGCGTTAATACAAAAAGTAAAATCTAGTAATCCCAATGCGTCAGTGCTCTTTGTAACCCCAGGTGATTTTTATATCAAACGACGGTATCACAATGCAAATATTGACTTAGTTGTCGAGGCTATCTACGAACTAGCAGCAACGCATAAGGCCGCCATTTGGGACTTTAACAAACTAATGGGTGGGAATTACGCTATTAAAAAGTGGCAGTCTGACGGTTTGGCTCGAGCAGACCTGATTCATTATTCTGAGGAAGGTTATGTTCTACAAGGAAAGATGCTGTATCAAAGCATCATGGATGGTTATGAAAAACGATTCGACTAAAAATAAATGTTCACCTTAAAAGAAATATTCCTTTATGCAGAGGATGCACCACTGATATTTAGTCAGTACCTATTTCTTTTCCTTTTCAGTTTTGGATTTGTTCTATACTGGATTTTCTATAAGAAACTCGCAGTTAGGAATGTCTACTTACTGCTGTTTAGCTTATTTTTTTATTACAAATCTGGAGGGTTGTACTTCGGTCTGCTCCTGCTATCAACGGTTGTTGATTATTGGTGTGGGATGGAAATACATAAATCAAAGAAGGAAGTCAATCGCAAAGCGTTTTTGGTTTTAAGCTTGGTAGTCAACCTTGGTTTGTTAGCCTTCTTTAAATATTCGGCTTATATCGTTTCACTTATCAATTACTACGTTGGGACAGATTTAGTGCCGGTCAATTTTATGGCTGTTTTGTCAAACAATATTTTTGGGTCAGACTTCAGTATTTACGACATTTTTTTACCAGTGGGCATTTCGTTTTACACGTTTCAAACATTAAGTTATACCATTGATATTTACCGTCGACAGATTGAGTCAGCGAAAAACATCATCGATTTCGGCTTCTTTGTAACCTTCTTCCCTCAGTTGGTGGCAGGGCCAATTGTACGTGCGGCAGATTTTATACCTCAGATATACAAAAAGTTCAGTCTAACTCGAGAGCAACTCGGAGTGGCCTTGTATCTCATCATGACTGGACTGTTTAAGAAGATGGTCATATCAGATTACATTTCAGTCAACTTTGTGGACCGCGTTTTTGATGACCCAAATTTATACAGTGGGTTTAGCAACCTAATGGCGGTGTATGGGTATAGTATCCAGATTTACTGTGACTTCTCGGGGTATTCTGATATGGCGATAGGGTTGGCAGCGCTACTTGGTTTTCAACTACCCCTGAACTTTAATTCACCTTACAAAGCAACGTCTATTACCGATTTTTGGAGACGATGGCACATCTCATTGTCTACTTGGTTGAGGGATTATTTGTATATCTCGCTGGGTGGAAATCGAAAAGGGAAAATTCGAACATATATCAATTTAATGATCACCATGCTGTTGGGCGGATTGTGGCACGGTGCAGCAACAAAATTTATTATTTGGGGTGGTTTGCACGGCGCTGCCTTGGCACTGCACAAATTGTGGATTAGGTACGTACCTAAGATTAATAGCATTCCTCCCATTGTTTCGAAAATTTTTGCAGGGTTGATTACGTTTCATTTTGTTGCGTTTTGTTGGATTTATTTTAGAGCCGATAGTGTCGACAAGGTGAAACTGATGTTAAGCCGTATTGGAACGGATTTCCAATGGAGCGGAATAGGTGAAAGACTTACTCAGTATACAACGCCGCTACTGCTAATTCTATTGGGTTTTGCGATTCATTTTATTCCAACCAATGTCAAGTCTAAAGCAAAAGAGGTGTTTGTTATTATCCCTGATTTTGCAAAGGTGTTGGTTTGTGCAGTAATCATCTTTATCTGTTACCAAGCAAAGACCGCCGACGTTCAACCTTTCATATATTTCCAGTTTTAACAACTGTTCATAGATTTTTTTTCGCTCAAAAGAGATTTTACAATACTTTGCCGAAAAAAATACTCATGAAACAGATTGTTGTTGCAATAACCTTAATGTGTAGCCTGTTTAGCCTACAATTATTCGCTCAGGACACGCTAAAGAACAAAAAGGATGGTAAGTATTACTTTGAAGTAGTTAAGGACTTAGAAGCAAATGATGTGCAGAATCAGAATCGCACGGGAACTTGTTGGAGTTTTAGCGCACTTTCTTTTATCGAAAGTGAATTGATAAGAACTGGACAAGGGAAACACAAACTGTCGGAAATGTACATAGTAAGAATGGCGTATATCGATAAAGCTGAAAAATATGTCCGTATGCAAGGTGCGGTGAATTTTTCACAAGGGGGAGCCTTTCACGACATACCCTATGTGATCAAGAAATATGGTATTGTTCCAGAAGAAACATACAAAGGCCTGAATTATGGCTCCGATAAACACAATCATTCAGAAATGGAAGCCATGTTAAAAGCCATGTGTGATGCTGTAATTAAGAATCGACAAGGTAACTTAACAACATCATGGAAAAAGGCTATAGAGGGCGTGTTGGACGCTTATTTGGGTGCAGTTCCTTCAGAGTTTACTTATGAAGGGAAAACATATACCCCAAAATCATTTCGAGATAAGTTGGGATTGAAGATGGAGGACTATGTAACGCTAACTTCATATACCCATCATGATTTTTATGAAAGCTTCGTTCTCGAAGTTGCGGACAATTGGATCGGTGGTTCAGTTTACAACCTTCCATTAGAAGAATTCACCTCAGAAATGGAACATGCCATTATGAGCGGGTATTCTATCGCTTGGGCGAGTGATGTAAGTGAAAAAGGCTTTAGTTTCAATAACGGACTTGCCATTGTGCCAGAAGACGAGAAAGCGTTGACGATGAGTGGTAAGGATAACAAGCACTTTAATGATGCAGGTGCAGAAAGAAAAGGAACACAGTTTGATAGCCCTGGGACTGAAAAGAAAATTACCCAAGAGATGCGGCAAGAGGCATTTGATAACTATTCAACAACCGATGATCACGGAATGCATTTGACAGGAATAGTGAAAGATCAGAACGGAACCAAATACTATATTGTAAAAAACTCTTGGGGGACAAAGAACGATTGTGATGGATATATGTATGCCTCTATTCCATATGTTCAATACAAAACGATGGACGTCATGGTTCATAAAGATGCGCTATCTAAAGCGACAAAAAAACAGTTAGGGTTAAAGTAACCGAATCTTAACTTCCAATAGTATGCGTGGCATAAAGAAGACGTGGGCTATCGCCATTTTGGGACGCGTGTAAGGATACACGACCAAGGCAACTTTGTCATTGCTAGGCCTACCGGAATAATTTAACCCACAGTGTCTGGGAATCCTGGCTTGTCTGTTGACGTCTTAATATGAACGTCTCGCTGAGGGAATGGGATTCGGATGTGGTTTTTCGTGAACTCTGAGTTTATCATGAAGCGAAGATCACTCTGAACGTCTTCAATTCTAAACCTATTCTTTGACCAAAACAATAATTCGAAATCTAACGAAGAGTCACCAAAATTGATAAACCGGCAGATTGGTTTTGGACTTCGTACGACTTCGTTGTGTCGTTCCGCACACTCAAGTAGGACGTGCCTAACCAGTTGAACGTCGGAGCCATAGGCCACACCTACGTTTACTGTGAATCTGGTAATGCTGCTGTCTGTCGTCCAGTTGATGACAGAGTTGCTTATAATTTTACCATTTGGGATGACTAGTGAAATGCCATCACGTTTTTTAACTTTCGATGTGCGAATGCCAATTTCTTGTACACGGCACACCATGCCTTCTACTTCGATAATGTCGCCAACCCGTATGGTTCCTTCAAATAACAAAAAGAAGCCTGAAACTAGGTCGTTGAATAAATGTTGGAGTCCTAACGCGAGCGCAACTAAAACGGCTGAAGAACCAATTATTAGGAAATTTAAGTCAACCTTAAATGTGTTTAAGATAGAGACCAATGCTATGACCACCACAACATATTTTGCTAGTTGGTGATAAGCATATTGCTGGCCAATGGTAAGCTTATTCGCTTTTTGACCCGCTTCCAATAATTTTCTAATCCATCGTAATATGAAATATGCCGATATGATTATGAATAGAGCAATAAACACATCGTAGACATAAATTGTCTCTTCACCGAAGGTGACTATGGTTTTCTTTAACAGACTACCCACTTTGTCAACTGATTCGCTCCATTTACTCATTGTGTTGTGTTATCTTATTTGACCTGATCGTCGAATTGAACAAAAATAAAACATCAAGGTATGTTTATCTCTCAATATTACTGGTAATTCAATTTTACTTTACAAGGATTTGTTGAATTGAATACAGGGTATGATACGAATAATGCCAAACATTGGGTAAATATTTAAAAAAATGTTAGGAAGAGCGTGTTGGAGTTAGATAAAATCTTATTTTTGCAGTCCTTTTTTAGACAGGGATTTTACAGTAGAATAAGCGATGAAAAGAACATTTCAGCCTTCGAATAGAAAGAGAAAGAACAAGCACGGTTTTAGAGAGCGTATGAGCACTAAAAACGGTAGAAAGGTATTGTCAGCGAGACGTGCCAAGGGCAGAAAGAAATTGTCGGTTTCAGACGAGCCTGGACATAAGCGATAGTTATGACTGCCTTTTCGGCAAGCCTTAATGTACATGCGCGCCTCAAAAATCGAGGGCAAATACAATATTTATTTTCTGAATCAAATGAGAAAGTGGGCAAGTACCCACTTCTTTTGTTATATACTTTTGCACCTAAAATTGACAAGAGCCCAGTAAGGGTACTGTTTTCGGTGTCGAAGAAGAAGTTCTCAAGAGCTGTTGACCGTAACAGGTTAAAAAGGTTAATGCGCGAATCTTATCGCCGCCTTGATTTTTCGTTGTTGTTAAAAAGCGAATCTAACAAACAGTTGTTGTTGGCACTTGTTTATACAGGTAAACAGGAAGAAACCCAAGAAAGTATTAGTAATTCCTTATCACAAATTTATGATGTGCTTACTCAAAGGATTTCAGAGTCTCATTAGTCTAATCTTTATTTTTCTGATTCGGGCGTACCAATTGGTCATATCTCCCTTTTTGCCAAATTCCTGTCGATTTTCGCCAACATGTTCGCAATATGGTTTGGAGGCGATTTCGAAACATGGACCAATCAAAGGTTTATGGTTGACTATAAAAAGAATTTTAAGATGCCATCCTTGGGGAGGACATGGTCATGATCCAGTGACATAGACACATACTATATTATACTAATATCATAGTGGCTATTTCTATTATAGGTTATTCAAATAATAAGTGTCGAGTAAAGTTGTTTTGACTATAACGTGATTGATTATTTTCACGCAGGGATTGGGCAACATGCGGTGGCAAGAAAAAAATTAAAATATAATTCACTAAAATTTGCAAAGCGCTGATAATTAGAGTTTAACAGAATTTGCGAATTGTCGTTTATCTGATTATTGGGTCACTAGGTCTTAAAATTGAATGATTTCCTCATTTAATGAAAAGAAACTCTGAATTGGTTCGTTAATATTGTGTTAGTTACAAGAAATTGAAAGCAAAATGAGCAGAAAAAAGCTACTAATTTTTGGCATAAGCATATCAATCCTAATTACAGGATTTACCCAAGTAGATGATTACTTTGAAGTTTCTAAAAACCTAGATATTTTTAGTACGGTTTACAAAGAGGTAAACCTCAGTTATGTGGACGAAGTGAAGCCTGGACACTTGATGCGTGAAGCTATCGATGCCATGCTTAAATCACTCGATCCGTATACCAATTTTTACAGCGAAGCGCAGGCGGAAGACTATAGGTTTCAGGTGACTGGGTCTTATGGAGGCATAGGTGCAATTGTTAAAAAGCATGGAGATGATCTTGTTATTGATAGGCCATATGAAGGCTATCCTGCCCAAAAAGTCGGCTTGAGAACTGGGGATATTCTAATCAAAGTGGATGGCAAATACGTGGTTGGTAAAACGAGTAGTCAGTTGTCAGATGTGCTGAAAGGCACAGCAGGCACAACAGTGGTTCTAACCATTAATAGGCCTAGTAAAGGTGAAATGGAGTTTAGCTTACAACGGGCACAAGTAAAGGTGAAGAATGTGCCTTATTCTGGAATGGTCACATCCAATGTAGGTTACATTAAACTGACCGGTTTTACACCTGATGCTGGTTTGGAAGTGCATAATGCAGTGAAAAGCCTCAAAGAACAAGGAGCTCAAAACATAATATTTGACTTAAGAGGAAACGGTGGAGGCTTGCTACATGAAGCGGTGAATATTGTAAACGTATTTGTCAAAAAAGGCCAATTGGTAGTGAGCACTAAAGGCAAAGAAAAGGAGAACGACAGAGTGTACAAAACACTGAATACTCCCGTAGATATTGACATTCCTTTGGTTGTATTAATTGATGGTGGTTCTGCATCCGCAAGTGAAATTGTCAGTGGGACCATTCAAGATTTAGATCGAGGTGTGGTAGTCGGTACCCAGAGTTATGGCAAAGGTTTGGTGCAATCTACAAGGCTGTTGAGCTATAATACGCAAATGAAAATAACCACCGCCAAATACTACATCCCATCTGGTCGGTGTATCCAGAGATTGGATTATTCGAATAAACGGAATGGCAGTGCTTTGTCTATCGCGGATTCACTAAAACAAACGTTTTATACCTTATCGAAACGACCTGTAACAGACGGTGAAGGAGTCAATCCTGACGTAATAGTTGGTCTACCTGAACTCACCAAAATTGCTAGAAGCTTGGTTACTAAAGACCTCATTTTTGATTATGCGACTCAGTATCGGAACGACCACGATACGATTGTCGAGCCAAACCAGTTTCACCTTGATGATGCGGATTACGAGAACTTCAAGACGTTTTTAAAAGATAAAGACTACGGCTACAATACGGAAACAGAAAACGCATTATTAGAACTTGAAAAGAAGGCTAAGGATGAGCACTATATTGAGGCTATGAGTCAAACATTGGAGGACTTGAAAGCGGAATTTAGCAAGAATAAAAACGCTGATTTGGAAAAACATAAGAAAGAGGTAATAGAACTACTTGAAACTGAAATAGCATCTAGATATTACTATGATCGGGCATTTGTGGAGACAACATTTGACGAGGACACAGATGTTCAGGAAGCGTTGGATTTGTTTAATAATCCATCACGGTATCAAACTATGTTGAAAGGCAAATAAGCAATCTTTGGACGTTTCAGAACTTGTATTAGCGTTAATATTCGGCGTAATGGGTGGGATGTTATCCGGCCTTTTAGGGGTTGGAGGTGGTATTATCTTTATACCTGTATTTGAATGGATCTTTAGGCAGAAGGGGTTGGATGGCGAAGAGTTAGTTCGGATGATGTTGGCAAATTCGTTTCTTGCCATACTGTTTTCTGGAATTACAAGTAGTTACAAACATCAAAAAATGGGTACATTTTACCCTAAAGAAATAATCACAATAGCCATTCCTGCCATGGTGTTTGGCGCTGGGATGTCCTACTTTATCACCAGTTTGAGCTGGTATAAAGATGTATACTTTCAACTTGTGTTTGTCATAGTTATCGTAGTTACCTTATGGCGATTGTCGGTATCAGGAAAGAAGGAAGCGCAGCCTGAATTGCCATATTCTCTTGTCAAATACGGTTTTATAGGAGTTGCTACGGGTTTAATTTCTGCGTTTTCTGGTCTTGGGGGAGGCGTAGCCATGATTCCTTTGTTAACGTTGGTTTTACGCCAAGACATGAGGAAAGCGGCGGGTATCAGTATAGGTGTTATTCCTATAATGATTTTACCCATGTTGGTGGTTTATGCAAGTCAAATACCTACGACGTGCTTTACTGGTTCCGTTGGGTATTTACAATTCTTAATCGTACTGCCGGTTGTCATAGGAATATTTATTGGCTCTCCACTAGGCGTTGCCATTGCTAAAAGAATAAAAAGCAATCAGTTGAAACTTATATTTGCCCTCTTGTTAGTGGTTATTGGCATCAAATACATATATCAGTTATTAGAGGAATACATTTAATAGAAATGAACATAACAAAACACATATTTAGGCTTTCATTTATTGGTTTAATTCTGTTTGCCTCACCAACTACTTTCGCTCAGGAACTAAAGGGGAAGCAAAAGAAGACTATGACTCAATTACAGCGCGACATTATGTATCTCGCTTCTGATGAACTTATGGGTCGTGCAACGGGAACAGATGGTGAAAAAAAGAGCGCTGAGTATATTGCTAGGGCATTTGCAGCAAATAAACTAGAACCTAAAGGGGAACAAGGATACTTTCAAAAATTCTCTATTACCACGTTACGAATAGCCAATAAAACGTCTGAGTTTAATGTAAATGGCAATGCATTGAAGTTGTATAATGAATACTATCCTTTGTCTTATTCGGCAAACGATAAAGAGGCAAATTCCGCTGTAGTTGACGCAGGTTTCGGGATAGTAAATGACGATAGAGATGATTATGCTAACGTCAATGCTACCGATAGAATTGTTGGTATCAATATCGGTAGTCCAGACGGGATACATCCTCATAGTAAGTTCTTAGCTTGGCATGGCATTTCAATTCGGGTGGATGAAGCAATCAAACACGGCGCTGTTGCTGTTGTATTTTACAGGTCTTCTGAGGGGGTAGAAAAGCCTTCTGGAGAGCTTAGTTTGAAAATGGAACCTAGTGCGATACCAGTCGTTTTCTTGGATCAAGTGAGACCTAATTTGAGGGATTTTTCTTATGCAACGGTTAAGGTAAACATCTTGACGGACGAAGACACTGGGTACAATGTGATTGGTTTTAATGACAATGGTGCTGAAAACACAATCGTTATTGGTGCACATCACGATCACCTCGGTCAAGGACAACATGGAAATTCACTTGCTGAAAATTCCAACGAAATTCATAACGGGGCGGATGATAATGCCAGTGGAACAGCTGCTCTGATATCAATCGCTAAGCTGCTCAAAAGAGCCAAGAAATGGAATAAGAATAACAACTATCTATTCATTGCCTTTTCTGGTGAGGAAATGGGATTATTGGGATCTAAATACTTTGTAAACCATCCAACTGTTGACTTAGCTACAGTTAACTACATGATCAATATGGATATGATAGGAATGCTGAATGAAGAGAAAGTATTGATCATAAATGGTGTTGGGACAAGCCCTGCATTTACTTCCGCTTTAACTGAACTAGATAAGGCGATGGTGGGTATCAACTCAACAACATTAGGTAATAGCGGAATAGGGCCTTCAGACCATACATCGTTTTATTTGAAAGGCATACCATCTCTTCACTACTTTACAGGAGCCCATGCGCATTACCATAAACCTTCGGATGACATTGAAAATTTAAATTACGAAGGGGAAGTATATGTGATCCAGCACATAGTTGACCTTATTGCGATGTTAAATGGCCAAGGTAAAATTGAATATGCAAAAACCAAAGATGAATCAAAAGAAAGCGGTGGTAAGTCTAGAATGAATCTTGAAGTCACCCTTGGTGTGGTGCCAAATTATGGGTTTGATGGTGAGGGTATGCAAATCGACGCTGTTCGCGAAGGTAATCCTGGCGCAGAAGCAGGTATAATTGCAAAGGATATAATTATTAGTCTTGGAGGCATGACAATAGGAAACATGCAAGACTATATGAACGCATTGGGAAGTCTTAAAAAAGGAGATACAACCGAAGCAGTTGTTAGGAGAGGCGATCAAGTGTTGACTTTAAAAGTTCAATTTTAGAATGAAATTAGTAGACCATATAAAATCTGCAAATGAGACATTGTTCTCGTTTGAAATACTCCCACCGTTAAAAGGTGGAAGCATAGAAAGCTTATTTAGCGGTATAGAATCCCTTATGGAGTTTAAACCTTCCTTTGTGGATGTTACATATCATCGGGAGGAATTTGTGATGAGAAAACGTCCAGATGGGTCCTACGATAAAGTGTCAATTAGGAAAAGACCTGGAACAGTGGCCATCTGTGCAGCAATTATGCAGCGTTTTCATGTAGAGGCGGTTCCACACATTATTTGCGGAGGTTTTTCACGAGATGAAACGGAAAATGCCTTAATTGATTTAAACTTCTTAGGTATAGACAACGTCTTGGCTATTCGAGGAGACAACCAGAGTGGTGAACGTAATTTTACACCGGAGCCGGGAGGCAATAAAAATGCGCTTGAACTAATACGTCAGGTGAAGGACATGAACAATGGCATATATCTCGATGAGGAGTTGAAAAATCCGAATCCTACCAATTTCTGTATTGGAGCGGCAGGGTATCCTGAAAAGCATATCGACGCAATGAATTTGGACAATGACCTTAACTTTTTGAAGCAAAAAGTAGAGGCTGGAGCTCAGTTTGTGACTACACAAATGTTTTTCGACAATTCCAAGTTTTTTGAATTCGTAGAACGTTGTCGAAATGCTGGTATTACAGTTCCGATTATTCCGGGTATAAAACCAATTACCAGAAAACGGCAAATGTATAATTTGCCAAAAATTTTCAATATTGATATTCCGTTAGCATTGACTGAAGCCATGGACTCAGTTAAAACTGACCAGGATGCGTACCGTGTTGGCATAGAGTGGTGCGTAGAGCAATGTAAAGAACTCAAGAAAGAGGGTGTGCCTGTTTTGCACTTTTACACAATGGGGTTGTCAAAGGCAACTAAAGAAATCGCTTCTCAATTATTCTAAATGTTAGGCGTTGTCGCTAAATCTACAGGAAGTTGGTACGAGGTTTGGCTCGACGATAAGACAAAGATATCCTGTCGGTTGCGTGGTATTTTTCGATTACAAAAATCCAGCTTAACAAACCCTGTGGCGGTAGGTGACCGCGTAAACGTGGACATAACCAATAGGGAAGAGGCAGTAATTACTGAAATTGAGAGTAGAAAGAATTACTTGTTACGCAAAGCGACAAAAGCAAGCAGCCAATTTCAAATTGTTGCGTCAAATATCGATCAAGCGATAATTATAGCAACGGATGTTGCGCCAAGAACATCTACTGGCTTTATTGACAGGTTTTTAGTAACCTGTAGTCTATATGATATTGACCCCATTATTGTTTTTAATAAAGTAGATCTTATTGAAGACTTTTCTTCACTTGAAGAAAAGGTGCAAACATATACTCAAGCAGGGTACCTGGTTCTTATGACCAGCTTTATTGAAGAATTATTGAACTCAGAACTTACTGCATTATTGACTGATAAAACAACATTGTTATTTGGTCATAGTGGTGTTGGGAAATCCACTTTACTTAATCGATTGATTCCTGGGGCTATGCAAGATGTAGGGGACATCAGTAATCAGCATCAGAAAGGAAAACATACAACTACCTTTGCGCAGATGTTCGAAGACCAGTTTGGCAACCGCATAATAGACACACCAGGTGTTAAGGAGTTTGGACTGGAGGAAATGGAACCTTGGACCTTGGGGCATTGCTTCAACGAATTCAAAAAGTACATTCCAGGCTGTAAATACAACACTTGTATCCATAAAGATGAGCCTAAATGTGCGATTATGGCTGCGTTTGCAAACGGTCATATTTCTGAATTTAGATATGCCAATTATTTAAACATGCTGGATGACGTGCTTAACACGTAATTTATTTCAAGTCTAAAAATGACAAATCAGAAGGTAGTGTGCGTTTACATAAAGAATCGCCGCGATTATCATAAGAATTAAGACAATCAAAATACAGCTGCTGCGTAAGATTCTGGAATAGAGGTGTTTATAAATTCAAAACGCAGTGTCTGATTTGCAATACACACGTCATAGAGTTTATATGATTTATTTTATTGAAATAATTTTTTTTTGGAATAATCTTTATATTTTTGCCCCCTGTACAAATATTGTGAAAATGACTAATAGTAGATTCGCCTCGATACCGAGGACATCATTAAAAATTAAAGCAGCTTTTGTTAAGTACCTAACGTTACTGGTATTTTTCGTAGGAGCTCTTTTTACGCAAGTTAGCGCAACCATTACGGTTAACTCAACACCACAAACGAACAATGATTTTTGTGGTACGGGTTCTCCATCTTTAATCTTGCCGATTGTCGCGACGAGCAATTGTGGAGCGGGCAGCATCACTTATCAGTGGTATGTTGGTTCAACCTTTGCCACGTCATCAGCGATAACAGCCTCAGGGACTCCGAATTATTCTGGATGGAATACTTCTACTCTGAATGTTAACAACGCTGCGGCTTTAGGAACCAATACTACTTATTGGGCAATTGCAACTGAGTCTTCTGGAGCTTGTAGCGACGCAGACACACTTGGGCCTTTTAATTATGTAAAGGTAACTTCAGTGCCAACGATAACGGTTACGCCATCTAGCCCATACAATGTATGTGAGGGTGATGAAGCACAATTTGCAGCCACAGTTACGGCTCCAAGTCCTGCTGGTGTCTTAACCTACACTTGGTCAAAAACACCAGATGTTGGTGCTGCTGCAACAGTGCAGACTACATCAGATGTTTTGGTACTAGTTGATACATTCACTTACACACCAGTTTTAACAGATGACCAAGATGATATCGATTTGTCTGTTTCAAATGCTTGTGGTAGTGGGTCAGCGACAACAGTCACAGTTAACGTAAATCCGAGACCGGATGTTACAGTGGCAAGTTCACAATCAACACTATCTGCCTGTGAAGGAAAAGGCTTTAATGTTTCGTACAATATAAGTAATGCAGATTACGACCCAAGTCGAGGTGGTTCTGTAGCATGGACAATCGCCGCAAGTGGTGATGCTTCATTAATCAGTTTATTAACTTTATCTGGATCAGGTAACACTGCCGTATCTTTAACAGGTATTGGTGGAGCTTTAGCACCAGGTGCTTATTCTGCAACGTTTAATACGATAACGAATACGACTGACGGATGTGCGAAAGCAATTTCTACTAATTCAATAAATGTAAATATATATCCTGAACCAATTATCACTTTCAGTGCAACTCCTTCTAATATTTGTAATGGCACTGGATCTGGTACATCATTCGCAATAACTGTTTCGAACGCTGAGTACACTGTAGGAGGTTCTCCTGTTTCGGTTAACTGGAGTGCAACTATAACTGAAGCATCTTTTGGAGTTGTAAATTCTTGTGGAACAGTTTCAGCTGGACTACTAGGAGCAACACTTACTGGAAATGGTAACGGAACAACAACCTACAC
>Ga0055584_100002414_pt1 | contig 18466 bp, 14 predicted proteins | sample OSDHelmetaG_FD_58716 | JGI IMG/M metagenome (GOLD analysis project Ga0055584, IMG submission 58716) | Pelagic marine sediment microbial communities from the LTER site Helgoland, North Sea, for post-phytoplankton bloom and carbon turnover... | ecosystem: Environmental > Aquatic > Marine >... | reverse complement strand
TTCGAGCGGGATCCGCGGAAACCTTTGGCTTTCTTCAGAATGCGCTTTTTGCGCTTATGACTGGCTGGTGCGTTTGTTGCACGTGGCATTGTGTTATTCCTCTGAGCGGGTTGTTGTTTTTCTTAAATCGGCTGACTCACCCTCTCTTCAGGCGACGGTAGGCATATTGCCGCGCCGCCAGTCAGCTCGATTTTGGGCCGAAGATCGACCCTGGCATGGTTTGTGAATGCTCTGAGAATTAACAATCGAAGGGCATCTCTGCCTTTACGTTTTTCTCGTCTGCCTTGGAAACCAGTGTTGGTTGCCCAAGACGACGCATCCGCTTCGCGTTCTTGCGACGGTTCAGGTGTCTTTTACCCTGTTTCCGACGCAGTACGCGACCAGTGCCTGTCACCTTGAATCTCTTGGCGACACCTTTTCGTGTTTTTGCTTTTCCACCTACTCGTGCCATAGCGGGGCGACACTAATCGTGATTCTCACGAATGCAATGGAATAAGATCGCTCTTTTTGGCCCCTGTTTTCGGCTCAAACAACGCACCGAATAATGGTTGCAGACGTTTTCCGGCTAAATTTTTCGATTCCCTCGACCCATTGGACCCGCTACATTCGCGCACCCACTATGAGCGAAGATTCCGTTTCCGAACATTCAGAAGACCAAGATACCGAAATCCAAGAGCCGGAGGTCGTCGAAGAAGTGATCGAGGAGACTCCTGATACGGAAGAAGAAATGGTCAAAAAACTCGCTGATGCCCGTCGCATTATCGGGAAAGAACTGAGAAAAGTAATCATCGGACAAGCAGAGGTCGTCGATCAGATGCTGATTGCGCTTCTCTCAGGCGGCCACTGTCTCATCACGGGTGCGCCCGGACTGGCCAAAACTCTGCTCGTCAGCACGCTCGCGCAAGTCTTCGATCTTTCCTTTCACCGAATTCAGTTCACTCCGGACCTGATGCCTTCGGATATAACCGGAACAGAGATTCTCGAAGAAACGCCGGAAGGAAAACGTGAACTGATGTTCAGCAAAGGCCCGATCTTTGCGAACCTCGTCCTCGCTGATGAGATCAACCGAACTCCTCCCAAAACGCAGGCCGCCCTTCTCGAAGCGATGCAGGAAAAACAGGTCTCAGTCGCCGGTCAAAGTCTGGAGCTGGATAAACCGTTTTTCGTTCTCGCCACCCAGAACCCCATCGAGATGGAGGGAACCTACCCCCTTCCCGAGGCGCAGCTCGACCGCTTCATGTTCAACATCTACATCGACTATCTGGGGGAAGACGAGGAGGTGGCTGTCGTTTCTCAAACAACAGGAATCGGTTCCGAGCCAGTCGAAGCCATTTTCTCTGGAGAAGACTTGCTGAAGTGTCACGAGGTCGTCAGAAAAGTTCCCATCGCCGAAGAGGTCGTTCGATACGCTGTTCGCATAGCTTCCAATTCCCGCCCCGGGCAGGAAGGCTCCAGCGACTACATCAATGAGTGGGTCAACTGGGGAGCCGGAACGCGTGCCGGCCAGAGCCTCGTTCTCGGAGCCAAAACCAAAGCCCTCCTCGATGGCCGGTCCCACGTTACCTACGACGATATTAGCGCGATGGCAGCTCCGGTTCTGCGGCATCGAATTTTGACAAACTATCGAGCAGAGGCCGAAGGAATTACGGTCGAAAGAGTTATTGAGAAGCTGATCGAGATGACACCGGAGAAAGTGTGAAGGAATTACCGTCAAGCATCTGTCTGGAACCGGCTTGAAAGACGTAGACCATGACCTCGACATCCTACCTCGACCCGTCCGCTCTGATGCGGGTGAAGTCGCTCGAATTGCGGGCGCGTATGGTCATGGAAGGATTCTGGAAGGGCTTGCACCGATCGCCTTACCACGGTTTCTCCGTCGAGTTCAGCGAATACCGTCCCTACGTCCGCGGCGACGACCCGCGATTTCTCGATTGGAAGGTGATGGCCCGCAGCGATCGCGCCTTCATCAAGAAATTTGAGGACGAAACCAATCTCCGCGCCCACATCCTGCTCGATCGAAGCAAATCGATGAGCTACGGCTCTGGCGAATATACGAAAGCCGACTACTCCTCCACGCTTGCTGCGACCTTCGCCTACTTTCTCATGGGGCAGAACGATGCGGTTGGTCTGACGACCTTCGATCAGAAAGTCGATCAGCACATTCCCGCTCGCAATCGGCCCGGTCAATTGCGGCGCCTCATGCTGCGAATGGAGCAAGCTCCGTCCGGGCATGGGACCGACCTTGGTGCGGCAATGAAAGGGCTCCATGAGCTGATTAAAAAGCGAAGCTTCATCGCTTTAATTTCCGATCTGCTCGCACCAATTGAAGAGCTCGAAACGCAAATTGGATATCTCGCGGCAGGAGGCCACGATCTCGCCATATTCCAGACCCTCGACCCCCGTGAGATTGATTTCGATTTTTCTCAGGCCACCCACTATCGCGATGTGGAAACGGGTCAGGACCTTTTCATCGACCCGACAAACGCTCGCAGTGACTACCTTGAACGTTTCAGCGCCCATCGGGATGCTGTCCGCACGATGTGCGCCAAACACGGAGTGACACATCACCTCTGTTCGACTGGTGAACCGCTCGAACAGGTCTTGTTTGAATTTGTCACAGACCGCGCCAAATAAAAATCATGATAACAGACGACCAAAAAGCCAAACTTACGACTCTCGCCAGCGAACTGGTGAACCAGGAAAACGCCAGCATCCTTGTGGAACCTCAGGACCGCAGCACCGGATACTGGTTCGGAGGCGGAAACGTGATCCAGGATCGTGACGGATCCATCCTCATTTGTGGCCGCTACCGAAACTATGGCGATTCGCGAACCGGAGTAGGAGCCGGAGAACGCGGCCTAGAACTCGCCATTTTCCGCGCCCCGGACGTAGACGGTGATTTTGAAAAAATCGTCTCATTCTCGAAAACGGATCTCGCTCATTCCGGGATGGACATCGTCTCGATAGAAGGTGTCGCCCTGCATCTCAACCCGGACGGCATCGAGCTTTTCATCTCAACAGAGAAAGATGCGGAGTATCCCGAGCGCATCATCGACTTCCAGAAACCCGGTGCCGGGGTCTGGAGCATCGATCGCATTCACGCGGATCGCGTCGAGGACCTGAGCCCGTCGAACATCGAAGAGATCGTTCCTTTTGGGTCCGATAACCCTGAGCGCCTGCACTGCAAAGACCCATGGGTTTTCGATCTCGACAATGGTGACCTCGTCCTCGGCCACTGCACCCACCCCTTCACCTGGTCCAGCAGTGGAACCGCTGCCTATCTCCGGAAAGCCGGAAGCGACAATTACGAAAAAATCACCGACGACATGCTGAAGCGCGGCCCAGTCTGGGACATTTCCGCTGCACGTGTCACGGAACGACTCAAGGTTCCCAACATCGGGGCCTTCGCCGGCGAAGGCGGTCTTTCGCTCTATTTCTACGACGGTGCCGAGTGCCTTCGGCAGCTCGACGAAAACCCCACTGCTGTCTCCCGTCCCCGGGGATGGTCCTGCGAAGAGATTGGAGGAATCGCTATCGGAAATGACCGCGACCTCAGTTCCATCGAAAGCATTTCTATCGAAGGCCCGCTATTTGTCTCCCCCAAGGGCACCGGCTGCTCCCGCTATGTCGCGACCCTCGTGACAGACGCCGGCATTTTCGCCAACTGGCAACAGAGCCATGACGACCTCAGCCAACCACTCGTCGGAAACTTTCTGCCGATGGACCGGGTGATTGAGATTTTGAGCTGATTCTCTACTTCTCCGAAACATGCGACTCTCTCTGAATTCCTCTACGATCAAACCGACTCCTCTCCTCGACAAAATCAAGGTCGCAGGAGAGGTAGGATATAAGGGTATCGAGCTTTGGGCAGTAGAGCTCTACGAGCACGTCGGACGCGGGGGAGAAATTTCCGATGTCGAGAAGGCGCTTGCCGACTACGGACTCGAAGTTCCCTGCTTCATCGCCGTCCGGAACTGGGGAGAAACCAAAGATTGGGAATACAAGCTAGCTCTTGATGAGGCGAGGCGTCGTTTTGAACTGGCAGCGCGGCTCAATGCACCCCTGATGGTCTGCACCCCGCCAATGGAGCAGCCCGAGATCGGTCATTTGCACGAGGGATACAACGACCTTCTCCAGATTGGAAAAGAAACCGGAGTGCAAGCTGTGCTCGAATACATAAGTTTCTTCGCAAGCCTCAACAATGTGCCCGATACGGTCACTGTGATGGAACGTTGCGACGCTTCCCTGAACCCCGTCACTATTCTCGACGCTTTCCACAACTGGAACAATCGCACCACTCTTGATGACCTCCGCGCTCTGCCTGTCGAGCAAATCGCGCACTACCACATCGACGATGCTGCTCCCGATATTCCGAGCGGACAGCAGAAAGATCCCGATCGAGTTATGATCGGAGACGGAGCGATCGACCTCCACGCCGAACTCAACATCCTGAAGGGTAAAGGCTACGACAAGTGGCTCAGCTTGGAACTCTTCAGCGAAGCGTGGTGGGCCAAGGATCCGCTCGAATGTGCCAAAGTTGGTCTCGAGCGAATGGAAGCGCTTTGTGGCGAGGTGGGGATAGCAGTTGAGTAGAGCGATGTAGCGGAAGCACGAAACAGAGCTACCCTCGAGTCTCCAACCCCCCTCGAATCCACGTAGGATCCCGCCTCATAACGAGAATCGCACAGGAATCGAAAGCCACATGTTATCGACGAAATTTTTCTTCAACTGCTCATCGCGCCCTACTTCAAAGATACGTGAAAGCGAAGCGCATTCGTGGTCTTCATCATTCCCCCACCGGTCCGTCCGTCATCAAATACGCGACCAAATCCTTCACCGCACCTTCACCCAGAGCCTGGAACAAACCTTCGGGCATCAGGGAAATCGGAAGCGTCTCCCGCTTGTCCACTTCGGCAGCATTGACGATCATCTCACCGGCGGCTGATTGAACCGTAATTGCTTTGTCAGTCTCTGCCGCAATGACTCCGGAAACGACTCGGCCATCCCTCAGCGTAAAAACCGTCAGTCGGTAGTCAGCGGGAATCACATCGCTCGGGTTGATCGTGCTCTCGAGAATGTAGTCAACATTGTGACGATCACTTCCGGTGAGATCGGGGCCAATTTTTCCGCCCTCCCCGTAAAGCACATGACAGGCCCCACAGCTTTGTGCGAAGAACTGCTTTCCTCGAACGGGATCGGCCGACGCGACCGCCTCTTTCGTCAAAAGAGACTTCCACTTTTCGAGTTCTTTCTTTTTCTCTGCGGGGGTTTCCCGAACCGCTCCCCACAACTCCACCAATCTCGCTGACAATTTCTCATCGCCTAGATTCGCAATCTGACGAGCCTGCGAAGGAGAAATCGCATTGGCCGGAATCTCCCCTTTCTCCACAAAGGCGAGAAGGTCACCAGCGTAAGAAGGACGAGCGACAAGAGAATCAATCGCTATGGATCGAAACGCAGGATTCCGTTTCCAGAAATTGATCATTCTCTGAGAAACCCCGGGAGCGTCGTACAAAGCAAGCCCCCGGATGGCATCCCGCGCGAGAACCCTGTCTGTCGACCAGGTTTTTAAAAGCTCGAGAAGATCATCTTCGGGCTGTCGCAGAAGGCTCGCGAGCGCAGCGCGACGGACTTCAGAATCCCGTTCCGTGTCCTTTGCCGCCGCGATCAGATCTTCCCGCACTCTTCCGTCGCCGAAAAGAACGGCAAGACTGCGGACCTTCTCCATCAAATCTTCGTCTCCGCTACGGTGGATACGCTCGGCAAACTCTTTCCAGAATTTTGGCTCCTTCGCATTGACCCATCCTTCCAATCCCTGCGACATTCCGACCGCGACTTGTTCCGCAATTTCAGCAGGAACGGTTTGAGATCCTCGCAAGAGGGAAGAAACCGGATTTTCCCATCGCTCCATTTCGGAAGCCAATCTCCGTGTCACCAGTCGAGTCACAGTGGGCTGGCGCGAACTTAAGGCAATCTCCACTCCGAGCATCGGATCACTTGCGACGACTTCCTCGACACCATACCAGATCAGTAGCGATTGCTGCCTGTCATCAGCATCCTGCGCCAGGGCGGCAAGACGTTTGGCAAGAGGCGCCCGATGCTTCAATGGCAGTCTCTGCAATGCAGCCGCCAGTTCCATCCGCACCATTCCGGGCGTGGTCTCACTAACCAGGTTGGCAAAAACATCCGCGGTCTCTTTTTCACCCCCCCAATCCTCACTGAGCCAACGAACCGCCATCGCTGCAGTCGCTTCTTCATCTGATGATAGTAGTTTTGTCAGGGCCTCACGATCGTAACCATCTTCCGCTCGACGGGTGAGCCACTCGGACTGTTTCGTCGTCGGCTTTCCCTTTTCGGGTCCGTCATAAACGATGCGATAGATCCGCCCGCTGGTTCGATGAATGGCATCGTTATCGTGACACTCTCCCGTGTCGGACCAGTCGTTCATCCAGACCTGACCATCCGGCCCCGTGATGAGATCGAGCCCGCGAAACCAAGGGTCATCCATCATCAAAAAATCTTTTCCGTGAGTCGCGACGAAGCCAACTCCCTCGCGTTTCAGATGATCCCGGTTCACGCGGCGACCGTGAAGGTTGCAGGCAAAAAGGTCACCGTGATATTCCTCCGGCCAAACTCCTCCCTGATAAATCAGACATCCCATGTGAGCGTGCCCTCCGCCGAGCACGGAGGTACTGCCGGTGACGCCGTTACGAATGTCGTTCCACTTTTCTGCACCGGTGTCCCAGTGATAATGATCAGCCGTGTGCGGAATGAGTTCATAGACGTGTGGATTCAAATGAGCTCCAAACATCCGCGTGTAGTAGGCCCCGGGAATGCCGTGCCAGAGATGACCAATCACCGTGTTAGTGTAAAAAAGCTGACCGTTTTCATCCCAATCGAGCCCCCAGGGATTGGTTCCTCCATCGCAAAAAACTTCGAACTCGTGTGTCTCGGGGTGAAACCGCCAGATCGAACAGTTCAGTGCGGTCCGCCTCGCTTTTGGCGTGCCGGGTTTTCCGACCAGTGAGGTTGCCGTGATCCCATGCCGCCCGTAGAGCCATCCATCCGGCCCCCATTTCATTCCGTTCACGATGTTGTGCCCGATGTTCTCTGCATCAAATCCATCGAGCATCACAATGGGCTCCCCATCAGGAACAAGATCGTTGTCTTTGTCCGGAATGAAGAGCAACTGCGGCGCACACGTCACCCAGACCCCTCCATGTCCGGGGACCGCGCTGGTAAGACGCTTGCCTTCGTCCCAGAAAACAGTGCGCTTGTCCATTTTCCCGTCACCATCAGCATCCTCGAGAACGACGACCCGATCGCTCAATTCCAGATCCCATCGAAGGGGCCTCTCGGCAAAGGTGTAGCATTCCGCAACCCAGAGACGTCCTGCCTCATCGAAGGCAATCGAAATGGGCTGCTGCACATCTGGCTCCGCCGCGAAAACTTCTAATCGAAATCCCTCGGGCAGCGTTGCCGACTTAGCTGCATCCGCCGCGCTCATCGGAGGCGCTTCCGCTTTCTCGGTATTGTACGGCTTCGGAAACTCGTCGCCGAAAACTACAAAAGAGTAGAGAGAGGAAAATGTGAGAGCGTAGAGAAACGTTCGCCAAATCATGGTGGAATCCTCACGATCTGCACTTTCATCGTCAATGCTGGAATCGCCCAAGTCGCGCCAAATTTCGGGGACGCCGGCAGGAAAATCCTAAGCTATTCCCCGTCCTGCAATGCTTCGCGGTAGGCAGTCGGGGTAGCCCCCATCGCACTCCGGAATTTTCGCGTAAACGCACTGTGATCGGTGAATCCTGCCTGAAGCGCAATCTCAGCAACTGACGCATCCGACTCGCGAAGCAACCTCGCCGCCTGATTGATCCTCGTTCGAGAAATAAACTGAGTAGGCGTTACTCCAAACACACGCTTCATAATTCGGGCGAATTGGGAAGCGCTCAACCCTGCCTCACGCGCCAGCATAGAAGGACTAGTCGGCTCAGCGAAATCCTGTTCGAAACGATCCAAGACGAGAGCTAGACCGGGTGGTATTTCATCAAGCGGAACTGATTCTCTCAAGTCGCGGGAAAAGCCTACCAATCCTACCACTTCGTCCCTGTCACGAAGGGGCAGCTTTGTCGTGAGACACCAGCAAGGCTTGTGGGGACGCTGCCACTGCATCTCCAAGTGGTTAATTAGAGGCTGACCGGTTTGTAGAATTTTCGCATCCTGCTCGGACGGCACCGCACCAAACGGTCCCGGACAAACATCGGACGGCCTCTTCCCTATCATCTCCTCCTTGTTCGGAAATCCGTGGCGTTCCGCCAGTGACGAGTTGACCGATAAATATCGTCCGTCGCGATCCTTTACGAAAAACGCAACGTCTGACGCTTCATCAAAAAGCATCTCCAGCACAGGAAGGCGCAAGGCAAGGCCTTCGCCATCGGCGACGAGATCTGAAAAACCGGCTGTGCTCATTTTCAAGGCAGAGATACAAATTTGATCAAGACAATAGGACCGCTTTCACAGTAGTCTTTCCAATACCGAATCAGGTAACATCCCCATAATGCGTCGTTTTCCCACCATTCTGCTTCTGTTAATCGGATGCCTCACACCTCCTGCGACTGGGCTGTGCGATGAGCCTTCACGCCCCAACATTCTTTTCATCGCCCTCGACGATCTCAATGACTGGATTGGATGCATGGGTGGAAACTCGCAATCGATCACGCCAAATCTAGACCGTCTCGCCGCCAGCGGAGTTCTTTTCACGAATGCTCACTGCCCGGGCGCGGCCTGCAATCCATCTCGAACTGCGATCATGACCGGGCTCTCTCCAGCTACGTCCGGCCTCTATGAAAACGGACAAAAGATGCGCGAGATTCTGCCGGATACAGAACTTCTGCCTCAGTATTTTCGGAATCACGACTACCGGGCAATCGGTTCCGGCAAAATGCTTCACTACTTTATCGACGCTCGCTCCTGGGACGAATACTACCCGGAAAAAGAAACCGAGAACCCTTTCCCCCGAACCCTCTACCCTGACAAACGCCCCGTAAATCTGCCGCGCGGCGGCCCGTGGCAATACGTCGAAACCGATTGGGCAGCCCTCGATGCTACCGATCAGGAATACGGCGGAGACTGGCTCGTTTCCAAATGGGTTGGCGAACAACTCGCGAAAGAACACGAACAGCCGCTCTTTCTCGCCTGCGGGATCTACCGCCCTCATGAACCCTGGTTTGTTCCAAAGAAATACTACGAGCCATTTCCGCTCGACGAAATCCAACTTCCTCCCGGGTATCGCGAAGATGATCTCGATGACCTGCCGCCCTCCGGAAAAAAGCGAGGTCCGAATCGCTACTTCGCCCACATCCGCGAGCACGGGCAATGGAAGAAAGGAATTCAAGGCTATCTCGCTTCGATTCATTATGCCGATGCGATGCTGGGTCGCGTCCTCGACGCCCTTGAGTCAGGCCCCAACAAAGACAACACGATAATTGTACTATGGAGCGATCACGGATGGCACCTCGGGGAAAAGCAGCATTGGCAGAAATTCACCGCCTGGAGGGCCGTCACACGAGTTCCCCTGATGATTCGCGTTCCGAAAAACGCCGCACCAGGATTGCTAGCGGGAACTGCGGCAGGATCCGTCTGCAATAAGCCTGTCGATTTGCTGAGCCTGTTTCCAACGCTAACTGAACTTGCCGGGATCGAGTCGAAACCAGACAACGACGGCCCCAGTCTCGTTCCACTTCTCAAAGACCCGAATGCAGAGTGGAATCATGTTGCTCTGACTCACCTTGGTGAACCCAAGAGCTTCGGGCTCAGCGCCGAGACTTGGCGATACATTCACTACGCAAACGGCGACGAGGAGCTCTATCATATTGCAGAGGATCCCTACGAATGGACCAATCTAGCTGGACAACCTGAACACAAGGAACAGCTCGAAAAGTTGCGCAGCAAAGCGCCAACAAAGTTCGCTCCTCGCAAGGAATCTTCTCTCGAAGCTCTGCCCGGTCTCCGCTGGCGTCCGGTCTCAAAGAGAAAGGCTCCTCCATCAAAACCTGACGGAGCCACGTTCCCTGTCACCTTCATTAATAATAGCGAAACGCTCATCGAACTCTTCTGGATGGATCAGAAGGGAGGTTCAAAATCGTACGGCTTTATTGGAAAAGGAAAATCAAAATCACAGAAGACACGCCCGGGCGCTGTCTGGATGATTCGAAACACCAAGCCCGGCGATGAGCTCGGTCACTTCGTCGTCGGTGATCGAAAAGCCAAGGCAGTCATTCCCAAAACAGCAAAACCCTGACACACCCCTCTTTCTCATGTCACAAACCAACTCCAACATTTTCAGCGGCACGATCACTGCCATCATGACCCCCGGGGACGGGAATGGAAACCCCGACTACGATGCCCTTGTCGGCACCGCATCCCGCCTCGTAAACTCTGGCATGCGAGGAGTCGTCTATTGCGGCTCCATGGGCGAATGGCCAATCCTGACAGACGCACAACGACAAGAGGGAGTGAAGCGCCTCGTCGCAGCAGGAGTCCCCGTTGTCGTCGGGACCGGAGCCCAGAACCCTAAGATCGCAGCCGACCACGCAGCCCACGCTCGTGAGGTTGGTGCGGCGGGACTGATGGTGATACCACGCGTCCTTTCCCGAGGAACTTCAACTGCGGCCCAGCGTGAACATTTCGCAGGAGTCCTCTCGGCGGGCGGTGACCTGCCCGCAGTGATCTACAATAGCCCCTACTACGGTTTCGAGACCAAAGCCGACCTCTTTTTCGACCTCAGAAAAAACCATTCCAACCTGGTTGGGTTCAAGGAATTTGGCGGTGCCGATTCGCTCACCTATGCGGCGGAGCACATCACCAGCGGCGATCCCGATCTCATTCTCATGGCCGGAGTCGACACCCAGGTTTTCCACGGATTCGTCCACTGCGGAGCAGTTGGAGCCATTACCGGAGTCGGAAACGCTTTGCCCACAGAAGTGCTCCGGCTCGTCGAATTGTGCGAGCAAGCCGCCGCCGGGAATCCACAATCGCGAGAACTCGCCGCCGAGTTGTCCGAAGCTCTCACCGTTCTCTCCACCTATGATGAAGGGCCCGACCTCGTCCTCTACTACCGGGAGCTCATGGTGCTGGAAGGTCACGCCGAATTTGCCAACGCGATCCACGAAAGCGACAAGCTCAGCGCCAGCCAACGCGGCTTCCTTCATGAGCAGTGGAAGCAGTTCCGCAGTTGGTGGGACAACTGGGAAGGAAAAAGCTAATCGTTCGAATCAAATACCCACCGATGAACTTTCGTATCTTCGCCTCAATAGCACGCAACAGGGTTAAATCATGGACCCATCCCTGTTCGGTCCTTTGTCTAACCCTGTTAGGTGTCGCCTCTGCTTTCGCAGATTCGAAGCCCAACGTGCTCTTCATTGCTATCGACGATCTCCGCCCTGAGCTGGGTTGCTACGGAGCCAAAGGCGTTCACTCACCCCACATCGACAGCCTTGCCGAGAACAGCGTTCTTTTTACCTCCGCCCACTGTCAGCTCGCGGTTTGCAATCCTTCTCGCGTCAGTCTTCTGACAGGCCTTCGTCCGGACACCTCGAAGGTGTGGACACTTGATGTTCGCTTCAGGAATACCATTCCCGAAGCGATCACGCTCCCGCAGCACTTCAAGGCTCACGGATACCAGACCCTCGGTTTCGGGAAAATTTTTCACAATCCCTGGCCGGACGACGTTTCCTGGAGCGAGCCACACAGCTGGCCCAGGAAGTCTCAACTCTGGAGCCCCGAAGCTCGCAAAGAGCTCGCCGCATTCAAAAAGAGCCTCAAAGAAAAAGGCACACCGCAGAAGAAGATCGATCGGCTCCGCGCAACGGCTACCGAAGCTGTCGACATTCCCGATCGCGAGCACATCGACGGAGCGATTGCAGAGCAGGCCTTGCACGCGATGCGTCGACTCGCAAAAAATGACGAGCCATTTTTTCTCGCCGCCGGATTCGTTCGCCCTCACCTCCCCTTTGTCGTTCCCCAAAAATATTGGGATCTCTACGAGCGGGATAAAATCGCTCTGGCAAACCAGCCTTCCATACCGAAGGATTCGCCGAAGTTCGCGATGAATACGATGTATGAATTGCGGGACTATTTCGACTACCTCGGAACACCCGGCCCGCAGAGCGGAAGCCTGACCGAAGCACAACAGCGAGAACTCAAACACGGCTACCTCGCCTCCGTCAGCTTCATCGACGCGCAAGTCGGCCTACTTCTTTCCGAATTGAAGAAACTTGGCCTCGCCGAAGACACGATCGTCGTTCTCTGGAGCGATCACGGTTTCAAACTGGGTGAGCACAACAGCTGGTGCAAACAGTCCAACTACGAAATCGACACCCGGGTTCCGCTCATCATTCACGATCCACGGAGAAAGGGAAATGGGACTAGCAGCGATTCCCTCGTCGAGTTGGTCGACATCTATCCGACACTTTGCGATCTGGCAGGACTGCCTGTCTCGAAGAAGCTCGAAGGCACCAGTCTGAAGCCCATTCTCGACGATCCCGAGGCGAAGGTGAAGGAGGCAGCCATCAGTCAATTCCTGCGACGTCAGAACAAACGGGAACTGATGGGATACGCATATCGAAGTGATGATTGGCGATACGTGGAATGGATTGATCGCGCCTCAGGAGAAACTGTTGATCGCGAACTCTATGATCATCGGGTCAACCCTGATGAAAGAATCAACGTTGCGAATGAACCCGCCAACGAGCAGGTCCGCAATCAACTAGGAAAGGATTTGCGAACCACCCTTCCGCTCCCCTTGGGCAATGCGCAAAGCGCAAACACCGCCCCCCCCAACATCGTCGTCATCATGGGAGATGATTGGTCGTGGCCACACGCTTCGATTCTCGGAGACAAAACCGTACGCACTCCAAGTTTCGATCGCATCGCCAGAGAAGGAGTCCTTTTCGAAAATGCCTTCACCCCGGCTCCCTCCTGCACACCCTCGCGCCACTCCGCTTCCACCGGACAATACCATTGGCGACTCGGCGAAGGCGTGAACCTGGGGGGCTCGATTGAGAAGGGAGTCCCTACCTACCCTGACATGCTGACCAACGCCGGCTACTTCACCGGCTTTTCCCGAAAAGGCACGGCTCCCAGCAAGCATAGCTTCCGAGGGAACGATCCATTTGGTGAACGCTTCAGAAACTTCAACGAATTCTTCGACGCCAGAAAAGATGACCAACCTTTCTGCTACTGGTACGGTGCAGGTGAGCCGCATCGCGCCTACGACTGGGAGGCAAGCCACGATAGCGACTTTGATCTCGATGGCATCGAAGTACCCCCCTATCTCCCTGACAATGCCACCACTCGAACCGATCTCGGCGACTACTACCTGAAGGTAGAGAGGCTCGACCAGTTCGCAGGCGAAATCATTGCAAAACTGGAGAAGGCCGGAGAGTTGGAAAATACCATTGTCGTGATGACGAGCGACAACGGCATGCCATTCCCCCGCGCCAAAGCAACGCTCTACGACGCCGGCATTCGTGTCCCTCTGGCAATTCGTTGGGGAAAGAAAATCAAGGGTGGGCGGGAAATTAGCGACTTCGTAGACCTCACGGATTTGGCCCCCACTTTTCTGGAAGCAACAGGACTCCCCATTCCAGACTCGATGACTGGTCGGTCGCTACTATCAGGCCTGACTTCAGAAAAGTCCGCACAACTCGATCCTGATCGCAACTTCGTCCTCGCCGGAATGGAACAGCATGTTTACCCGAACCCCTCGCGAGCCATCCGGACGAAGGACTATCTCTACATTCGTAACTTCGCTCCCGAGAGTTGGACCACCGGAAAAGTCGGCGGGGAAGAAAAAACCTTCGATTTCAAAAAGACACCTTGGCCAACCGTCCCCGGAGCATTTTCTCACAACATCGATCCCGGTCCCACAAAGCAATGGATGCGCCACAACGAGCCTCCGCAGGATAAGCAGGCATTTGGAAAACGCCCCGCCGAAGAACTGTACCGACTTAGTGAAGATCCTCACCAACTCAACAATCTTCTTGCGGGACGCACTACGCCAAAACAGATCGCAGAGATCAGAAACAACCTTTCCCGGGATCTTACCGAAAAGTTGCGAGCCTCGCGAGATCCACGGTTCACCGAGCCTGGGCATGTGACATTTTCCGTACGCGGATGGACCATCCACCTCCATGACGAATTGTGGGCAGACTCAAGCGACGCGACACGACGAATGCTCGAGATTCTCGATGGCCAATTGCAACGCGTTATCAATGTTGTTCCCAAGCAAGCCTTGCAACAACTCCGTGAAATTCCTATCTGGGTTAATCCTCCTTACTCCGGGAGGCGTGGCACTGCAGAATACCATCCGGGAAAAGACTGGCTCGTCGGGAATGGGCGCAACCCGAAGATGACGAAAGCGATCGAGATCACAAACGTAAATCGATTCCCCTTCGAAAACCGCCGCATGCCGTACGTGCTCCTTCACGAACTAGCCCACGGCTATCATGATCGAATATTGCCTAAGGGATATCGAAACGCGGACTTGCAGGCAGCATTTGAAAAAGCTCGGGACTCTGGCGTTTACGACGAAGTGGATCGCTTCAACGGAGAAAAGATCGTTAAAGACAAAGCTTACGCCCTTTCCAACCCCATGGAGTATTTCGCCGAATCTACCGAAGCCTACTTTGGGAAAAACGATTTCTTTCCGTTCAACCGAAAGGAATTGAATGAGAACGACCCTCACATGCATAATCTGATCCAGAAACTCTGGAACGTCCCATCTACCGAAAAATGAAAATTACCCGCATCTCTGTTTATCAGGTCGACCTCCCACTTTGCGAAGGCTCCTACCATTGGTCAGGTGGAAAAAGCGTTTCCGTATTCGATAGCACAGTTGTTCGTATTGATACCGACGAAGGGGTCACAGGATGGGGTGAAGTGTGTCCGTTAGGACCGTTTTATCTCCCTGCCTTCGGACAGGGTGCGCGTGCCGGCATCTACGAACTCGGTCCGCATCTCATCGGAGCGCCGGCAACCGAAGTCGGCCGGATCAATCGCCGCATGGATGCAGCCCTCAAGGGGCACCCCTATGTCAAATCAGCAATCGATATGGCCTGCTGGGACATTCTTGGCAAGGCCGCCGGCATGCCGGTTTGTGAACTCCTCGGCGGCCGCTTTGGAGATAGCGTTCAACTCTACCGAGCGATTTCCCAGGAGTCGCCCGAAGAAATGGCAGCGAAGGTTTCCGGATATCGCGACGAAGGCTATCGCCGCTTTCAGCTGAAGGTTGGCTGTCACGATGTCGATCTCGATATTGCTAGGATTCATGCCGTTGCTGCAGAGCTGGAACAAGGTGACATTCTCGTAGCCGACGCCAACACGGGATGGCTCAAACACGAAGCGATACGTGTCTGCCAGGGAGTTCGTGACGTCGACGTCTACATCGAGCAACCCTGCGCGACCTACGACGAATGCCGCGGCGTTCGCGCACGATGGAATGGCCCCTTCATTCTCGACGAGAACATCGACGGACTTGATCCGCTCCTGCGAGGACATGCCGAGCAGGCGATGGACGTGGTGAACATCAAGATCAGCAAATTCGGAGGCCTCACAAAAGCACGACAAGCACGCGACCTCTGTGTGGAAATGGGAATAGCGATGACACTGGAAGATAGCTGGGGCGGAGATATCATCACCGCAGCAATTGCCCATCTTTCTCACAGCACTCCGGAAGAACTGCGCTTCACCGCAACGGACTTCAACAGCTACGTCACAGTCAGCAATGCTGCCGGCGCGCCGCAGCGAGAGAATGGAACGATGCAGGCATCAACAAAACCCGGCCTCGGAATCGAGCCGCGCGTGGATGTCCTCGGCGAGGCACTGTTTGAGATTGAATAATCACGCCCACCGTTCATTCTCGTTCCCATGAAAATGAAGGTCACGTCGCTTTTACTTCTTACCCTGTTTACTTCCGTCCCACTGCTCGCAAAAACTTCGGCGACCCACCGCAACATCGCCTACCACACCGAAGACAAAGCACAGGCCCTCGACGTCTACGTTGCGAAATCGGACAAGCCCACACCCGTAGTCGTTTTCATTCACGGAGGCGGATGGCGTGGAGGCTCGAAGAACGCCGTGCCGCCGTATCTTCTTGATGCAGTTACCGAAGGCTGGACTTCGGTTGTGTCGGTCGAGTATCGATTCACGGACGTCGCGACACATCCGGCGCAGGTAAACGACTGCGCCCGTGCCATTCAATTCGTTCGTTCAAAAGCAAAGGAGTGGAATCTCGATCCCAAAAGAATCGCAGTAACGGGAGGGTCTGCGGGGGCGCATCTCGCTCTTTGGCTGGCCCTTCATGATGACTTTGCCAACCCGGATTCAGACGACGCGGTGGAGCGGGAGTCATCACGAGTTTCCTGTGCGATTGGGTTTGCCGGTCCGACCGACTGGTCACTTCTCAGTGAAATTCACCACAAGCATCCTGCCTACCGGCAGCTTCTCAACTACGAACCCGGAACCGCAGCTGCGGAAATGGATGCAGAGAAAAAGGCGGATGTCTCGCCGATAACCTTCGCGTCAAAAGACGACCCTCCTATTCTGATGGTTCACGGGGACGCCGACGTCATTGTTCCCGTTCGGCATGCTCGCGATCTGGACGAGCGTATGGAAAAAGTGGAGGGCGACTCCGATCTTCTCATCATCGAAGGTGGAAATCACGCGATCGCCGGCGCACGCCATCCAAAGGCTGTGAAGCAAAGCGTTGCTTTCCTGAAGGAACATCTTCTCGCTTCGGACGCGGAGTAACGCTCTTCCCCGCTTGTGTGAATTGACATTTTTCCACCCTGACCTGACCCTGTTTGAGCACAGCCCTGCTGGGCTTTGTATTACATTTGTATCCTAACATGAAAACAACTCGACTCCTTGCCGCCAGCCTCTTTGTAGGGCTCGTCGGTTTTACTATGGGCACCCAAGCTGAACCCGCGGTCGGCGATGACGCGCCTGATTTCACACTCACAGGCAGTGACGGAAAAGAATACAAGCTCTCCGACTTCGAGGGCAAGCAGGCCATGGTAGTGGCCTGGTATCCCAAAGCCTTTACCGGTGGATGAACAGCCGAATGCAAGTCGCTCCGTGAGAGTGGCGAAGACATCCGGAAGTTCGACGTCGCTTACTTCGCAGCGAGCTGCGATGACGTGGAAACCAACACTAAATTTGCAGAGTCGCTGGAACTCGATTTCTCGATCCTCAGTGATCCAGATCGAGAAGTTGCGGAGGAATACGGCCTACTCGCCGGCGGTCGCAAGGTTCCGAATCGCTGGACTTTCTACATCGGAAAAGACGGAAAGATTCTTCACGTCGACAAGGCGGTAAAAGCAGCCAAGCATGGCGCTGATGTTGCTGCGAAGCTGGAGGAACTTGGCGTAGACAAGAAGTGAGCAAACGACCTATTGCTCGCGCAAGGTAGTGGTGACTTCCAAAGTCGCCACTTTGCCGGGCGATGATTTGTGGCGACTTGGAAGTCACCACTACGCAATCATCTGGTAATCGGCTGGGAGATTCGGAGAAACGCAAACAAATCCCGGATTTCATCATTGCTTAGCCCGTTTAGCAATCCATCCGGCATGAGGCTGCGGCCCATTGGTTTCAACTCCTGAATCTCCTCCTGCTTGAGGGTGATGTCCTGCCCGTCCAAACCGCGCAGGACCGCAACCTTATCGTCGCTGTCGACGAGGAATCCCCCGATGCTACGGCCGTCTTTTGTCGTGAGCATTTGGTATTCGAAGCCTTCCCGAATCTCGGCATTGGGGTTCACAATGCTAATGAGCATCGTTCCAAGATTGTCGCGTTGGTAACTTGTCAGGTTCGGGCCGATCTCTCCACCTTTAAAAAACAGGACATGACAAGAGGCACACCTTGCTGCGTAGATTTTCTCCCCGGCATAAGCGTCGCCCAATCCCTCAGCGAGTGCAGCCTCGACATCTTTGATCATTTCTGTCGCGGCTTCGTTACCCACTGTTGTGGCTGGAAAAAGTTGGCGAGCGCTCTCATGAATTTTCTCATCGCCGTGCAGCCGTAAACGATCTGCGATGTCCGGAGTCACTAGCGTGGTGGAAACATCGCCTCCCTCCAGTGCTGCGAGCAACTTTTCCACCGAAGCCCGCCGCCTCAGGAGGAGAGCGAAGGCAGCCGGACGGACTTCGGCTACTGCCTCAGGAAGAGCTGCGATCACGGAATCTGCAATCGTTTCGTCATCAAATTTCCCCAGAGCGGAGAAGGCGGTCTTTCTGACTTCGGGAGAATCTTTGCCCAACGCAAGTTCGAGAAGAACCGACTGCGAGGATCCCTGTGCGAGTTCGCCCATTGCATTGATGAGAGAAATCCTTTCGCCGATCTCTGCTTTAGGATTTTTGACTGCTTCGAGGGCTTCTTTCATCGCCTCGGCCTCGCCCTGTCGCATCCG